>Ga0181369_1000053_pt1 | contig 29971 bp, 42 predicted proteins | sample LowvirmetaG_8_FD_130088 | JGI IMG/M metagenome (GOLD analysis project Ga0181369, IMG submission 130088) | Marine viral communities from the Subarctic Pacific Ocean - Lowphox_04 viral metaG | ecosystem: Environmental > Aquatic > Marine > Oceanic | place: Subarctic Pacific Ocean | collected... | reverse complement strand
ATACCTCCGTTTGCTAGAGCTGGGATTCCTCCCCCAGAGCCACCAGAGAATTGATTACCAAAGTTTTTAATGAATCCCCCAATAGCTACCAAAGCTACTCCAGCAGCAATAGCTGTAGCTGGATTTTTAAATGATGCCTTTATAGCTATCATTCCTAATCCAATTTTTATAGCCGCCTTTCCTATCTGTATAGCTACATCTCCTAGCATCCCTAACAGACTACCAAAAGCTGATCCTAGACTAGCGTCTCCTGATGTTATAGATGATAAAGTATCTCCTATCCCATCAGCTATAGCACTCTCTAGATTGCCAAATTCCATGCCGACCTTTTCTGTAGTCTCTATTAGATCTGCCAAAAATCCATGAGAAAAGTTAGCTTTAGGTAAAACTCCTCCAGCAGCACCTCCTCCTGAGTCAGTTCCAGCATCTGTTCCACCTGCACCGCCTACAGTTCCTACTCCAGAAAGTAAAGTATTTTTAAATTGATTTACTAGACCCTTAGCTTGATCTAAGGCATTAGAAAGCCCTTTTTTAACTCCATCCACTGTAGCATACTCTAGATTACTACTTAAAGCATCCTCATAGCCATCTATAAAAGTTTTTGCTATATCTAATCCTCTTTGAGTTGTTATTCTCTGAGACTCATCAAACCCTTCTTTTAATATATCTGTAAAACTAGCATCAAATCCATCCTCTGAGAAAGCCTTTATAAGCCTCCACATAGTAGAGAAAGCATTTACTACCTGATCTATTTGAGACTTAGCAAAAACAAAAGCAGATTTAAAAGCTGATCTTAAGCCAAAAATAGCGACTCTTACAAATTTACTGCTGTTGAATAGATCTACAAATCTGTTTTGTAATCCTACAACTACTGGGAGGATCTCATTCCAATTTTTATAGATTACTGTAGCTATTGCGGCTAAACCAGCTGCTACTAACCCTATTGGGCTAAGTATTACGCCTAGTAATCCTATTAGAGATCCTATAGATGATATAACAAAAGGCAGAGCTGCAGCCACTCCAGCCATAGCTAAAGAGAAAGTTTGGACTTCTGGTGATAAATCCTTAAAGGCTTTTACAGCATTTACTACAATAGTAGAAACATTCTGGATCACTGGAAGAAATACATCCAGCAAAGCTGATCCTAAATTTGTAAAAGTTGCTTTTAGATTGTTTAGAGATTTCTCTAACTTGAAAGCTGAGTCTTGCTCTAGCGTTTTAAATGCTTTTGATGTTATTCCAGCAGTTTGATTCATACTGCTAAAGATCTTCCTAGTACTTTCTAGATTTGATCCCATAAGATCCAAGACTCCAGCCAATGCTCTAACATTTCCAAATACATTACCAGCCGCCTCTTCATTATCTCCAAAGCTGTCCGTAAGCGTTTGCAAAGTAGCTAAAAGACCCTCTTCTCTAAGCTGCATTCTAAGCCCAGCAGATGTTAATCCTAGCTGCTCTAATTGTTTCTCAGCTGCCTTAGTTGGATTTAGTAAGGCTGTCATTATACCTTTGATCTGAGTTGATGCTGTAGCCGCATCCGTACCAGTTCTAGACATAGCCGCAAAAGCAGCACCGACCTCCTCAAATTTTATCCCTAGCTGACTAGCAAAAGGCAAAACTTTACCCATTGACATAGCCAGACTATCTGCTGATAATTTACCTTCCCTTACAGCTCCAGTCAAAATATCAGTAGCCTGCTCAGCATTTAGATTCTCTATTCCGTAAGCATTAAGAGCTGAGGTTGCTAGATCTGCCACAATAGCAGTCTCTCCTAATCCTATAGCGCTAGCTTTAGTAGCTTGATTCAAAACAGACAAAGCATCAGCTCCCCTTAGTCCAGCTGAGGTAATAAAGAATAAAGCATCAGCTGCCTCTTTGGAAGAAACCCCAGTATCTGCAGCCATCTGCTTCACCTGAGTTCCCATTCTATCTACCTCATCTCCAGCGACTCCTACAAGAGTTTTTATCTGAGTCATTGACTTCTGAAAATCAACAGCTGACTTTATTGCAGCTCCTCCAGCTAATGCCAGAGGTAATGTCACTCTAGTCTTTAGAGTTGCTCCTATAGCTTTAACTTGTCCGCCAAATGCTTTTAAACTACCAGAGGCTTGTCTTAGTGAAGTTGTAAGCCCTCTAGCATTTCCTAGTATATCTACTCTTATTTTTTGATCTGCCATAATGCAAAATTAATAAAAAAAAGGCGCTAATCCTTTTCTTGATTATGCGCCCTTTGTACTCTAGCCCAAAACTTCTCAAACTGCTCTCTGGTAGATTTTGGCTCTATCTTATTTTTGTTGATTTTATCTTGAGGAAGTTTCATGAGTTCCTCTGGTTTTTTCATCTCTGACTTTTTCGTACAGTTTACATTGTGAATCATTGTCGCTAAGTATCTAATCCTCTCCCATTCTAGATTTTGCCTTATATTATAAGACTCCCCTAGGAGTTGATTCTCTGCCCATGTATTATTCCAGAATGTATCAGGATCTATGCCTACTTGACCTATATAGTAATCCAGTAAATCATCCCAGCTTACTCCTGCTTTTTTGGAGCTGCTTTCGTTTTTTTTTCTGGATCTGGATTTCTATCTATACCTACATTGAGATCATTACCTAGTATTTTTGATTGCATCATAGCCTCTACTATTCCAGTAAGCTCCTCCGCCTTCATGTCATCTAGCCATGATCCCACAGTATAGATAGTATAATTTATTTCCTTATTATTTTCTCTGTCAAAAGTAACTAGACCAGAATAAATTAAGGCTCTGATAGCAGACAAAGAAACTCCACCATCAAAAAGATCTCCTATTTGTTCAAGCTTTACATCTAAAATATCACAGAACTCCGCCCAGAAGTTCATATTAAAGCGCATGACTCTATCCTCACCGCCTAGACTGGCAGTATAGTAGCCTCTTTTGATATTCATGTACTAGCTTATGAGTTGGTAGAGATGGTGATTGCTCCAGTTCCAGTAATAGTTCCAGAATAAGATACAGCTGATTCCATTTCAGCGCTTACCTCAATACTAGAAATAAAACCTTCGCCAGTTATTAACTGATCTCCAGTAGTAGCAGTTCCAAAAGTAAAATCTACTTTACTTCTGTTATTTACTAATGTGATAATTCCATCAGCATTAGTCTTACTTGATCCCTCATCAGTATAATCCACCAAACCATCAAAAGATACCTCAAAGGATCTTAATCCTGAGATCGCTTCTGAATAGCCTCCGCTGTCTTTAGAGGTTGCTTCTGGAAGATCATGATTGATAGTCATAGAGCATGAAGTTGAATGTCCTAGAGGCTCTAATGTGCCTCCATCGGCTACTAATTTCAAAACTAGATCAGTTCCGTTAAATACTGTACTCGCCATAATTCTTTATTTTTTACAAATATAATACTTTTTAATTTTCTCAAATATCTTCAAATCTTCCATTTTATTTAAATGCCATATATAAATAGGTATCGTCTGATCTGTTCCAATGTACAGAAGAAGAAACAGATCCCCTTGCTACTTCAAATCCATCTGTAATAAATTTACCCGAACCATAAGAAGAAGCACTGTTTGCATTTTCAGAATAACTTTCATTTGCATATAGGTTTTTCTCATCACCCCTTCTTATATCTATCATTTCCCAATTACTTCCGCTACTATCTACATTTTTAACCATTACAAAACTTGGGTCAAAACCTAATCCTGTTATTTCTTTGCTATAATCATTAGTTCCATCACCCTCATAAGTCCCTATCTTACTATATCCTGCAACTGAATGCCAACAATAAAAAATCATATTGAAAGAAGAAGTAGAAAATTTGTGAGTAAAAACAGTATCTGTTGGCGAAGTGTAATCCCAAAAGTTATCACTTACTGCGGCAGCAGTTGTATTAAGTTGTAAATACTTGTCGTTTCCTACGTCTTTATGATAAACATACCATCCATAACCTGATGAATTTGTTATTTTTTGAAATATTACTTCAGGTGCTTGTGATAGTCCGTGTGCAATAGTTTGAGTATTATTATGGTTAGTTACTTTTACTACACTAAAACCTGCAGCAGTATTTGCACTAACATCTGATGCAATAGATGGTGTAGATCCTGTAATTGAATTTACTCCGATATTGACCGCATCGCCTCCTGCTTTCCAATTCCAAGCTACAAGGCTATTATTATTACCATTAACGTGTGCTTTAGAACCTAAAAAGAAGCCATTATCTTCAAAAGATGTTAAAGCATCAGAATGTGTTCCTTCAGAACCTGTGCCATTACTGTTAAGTGTTTTAGTTGCACCTCTTACGGAGTCGTAAAGCATATGGTTATTTGTAGTATCCCTATTCTTTATCCAAACAAAGTCAGGTTGAAACCCTACATTTGAAATATATTGAGTACTACTATTCCCCTCATACAACACCGCTTTAAAGTTAGATGTATCTACTTCAGGCTTTTCGTTGTATAGTTCGGTTACTTGATCTGATGTAAGGGCAGAATTAAATAAACGCAATTGATCAACTAAACCATTATAATCAAAACTACTTGAATTTCCATCACCTCTCATACCAATCCTGTTATAATTAGTTCCTCCTGAATATTGCGTTGTAGTACCTGATGATACAGTTGCTATAATACTTCCATCTATATACCCTTTTAGATTTGTGCCATCGTGAGTCATTACAATATGATGCCAATTACCATCATTAATACCTTGCATTGCGGTATTATTTATAAAGTATTGATTTGACCCATCATATATGCCCATTCCATTAGTGCCACCACTATAACCACCCAAAATGATACTTATATACATAGGATCACGAAAAGAAGTTATATAGGCTGAAGTATCAGTTGAATTGATCCAAATAGACAAAGTAAAATTATAGTTTGTAAATCCTGAAAATCCATTTATTTGTATTGAATCCCCACCACCATCAAAACTCGCAGCTTGACCATACCGCCCAAACCTGTACTCAACGTTCGTGTCTGTTCCATCGTTACCCCCTGTAGAAAAGTCCTCTGAACTGTTATCCAATTTGTAATAAGCTACTGGTGTAGTTCCTGTAGGATAGTTCACTATGTCTGTGGTGGATGTATATACACAAGCGGTTTCTGCCGCAAGTGTACTTACTTCATTTGATGATAACGCTTTGTTGAATATCCTAACTTGGTCAATACTACCTTCAAATAATCTTCCTGCAGAGCCTGACCAACTACCTCCGATAGAAGTGTTATATGTTGAATTTTCTTGGAACGCATAACCAATGCCATCCGTAAGACTCGTGTCCTCCGTTCCATTTATGTACATTTTTATACTGCTATTTGTAGTCATATTTGGGAAATCAACGCTTACCACAATATGTGTCCAAGTATCGTCAGGAATAGTTACAGATCCATACGTTTGCTGAACACCTCCAACAGAACCTGACCTACTAAAAGCTAATTTTTGATTTGGCGCACTCCCATATCCAGTGGAAATTGCCCATCCCCCTGTAGAATTTGTAAACCCATCCGCAATAATCACATTATCATTAGAGTTATCTGTTACAAATATCCAAGCAGAAAAAGTCATAGTTTTGGTTGCATAAGTAAAACCACTGCCTAAAACATCTTTTATAATACTGCTGCTTCCGTTAAACCTTGCACCCCAATTTATATGTCCATCAACTCCAAAGTCAATATCATTAGGTGTGCCTGAGTAGTCAGTAGTCGCATCAGGAGCAGTACTTGCATCGTAATCAAGATTGTATAACGCTACACCACTTGAATCACCAAATGGGTCTGTGGAATCAGTTGTACAAGTTACTGCACCACTAGAGGCTACAATCCCTCCAGTTGTAAAAAATTTTTTGTTAAAGCTCATATTATTCTATTTCATCAGATGAAGGAAAAAATACTACACTGTATTGTAAAACATCAGCGTAAGAAGTAAAAGCATTAACCTCAGCTTCTAATCTATCAGCTTCAGTTAAAATGCCTGCCCTTTCTGTCTGTACATCTGAATCAATATTTATATCTCTTTCTGATTTTCTTATGACTTGCCAATCTGTAGGCTCTAACATTTTACCTGCCTTAGATTTAATCTCAGATAACTTACTTGCTTTGATGTCGGCTATCTTATATCTATTTTCTGTCTCTCCTGTAGGCTCTCCATCTTCTCCAATGATGTCCATCTCTTGACTAAAGTCAATATCTGTAACATCATAAGTGAATACTGAATCATCTTCATTAAAGTATAAGCCGCCTTTGGTTTGAGTTAAAGGATTATAGCTAGGCTTTATAACATCAAAAAAACCCTCAGCTTCATGAGCTGCTGAGTCTGCATTTCTAAAATTTAGGATCACACTTCCATCATCCTTCGTGTATTGTGATGGTAAGCTTTTATATATTTTTACTTGACCATTTATAGTTTTTGCTTTCATATTATTAAGGAGTTGTATCAGTTGTATAAGTTGCTATTGCATAATTCAGTATTGCATCTGAATCATTATCATCTAAACAAACTACCTGAATCAAATTAGTTCCGCTAGTGTCTAGATTATTGCTTCCCACTTTATTAATTGCAGAAGTTGTAAAACTATCAGATAAAGTTATTACCGCACTGGATAAATCAGATCCAGATAGTAAAATGTCTATTACAGTTCCTTTTTTTATGTTCTGTATATTAAGAGTTGCAGTCCCTACATTTCCTGTAAGTTCAAAAACCGCATAAGAGGCAGCATTTAAGTTAATAGTCCCAGTAGTAGTAGATATATCTTGTTTTGCTGTGTATCTATCAGTAAGCTGATCATATCCTACAGAATCATTCGCTATAAATGAAGATCCAATGGAAGTAGCTACAGTTCCATCCGCTAAAAGTATCTGTGAGCTAGTCCCAGAAGTTTTGACGAAAGAAGTAGCTTCTAGTCTCCCAGTTGTATCTACTTGTATATTTAGATCATTCCCTACTCCATCTGTAAGCTCTTTAGTAGAGCCAGACGCAGCAGCATTATCAGTAAGCTTTATAATCCCCTGATAAGTATCTTTTATCTTTAAGCCGCTTAAACTCGTTCCCATATTATATTTTTTACAAATTTAACAAAATTATATTTCATTCCATAGATCACTCTCTGAGTTCCAGTTACTATTCATCACTTCCCAAGTCTCAGGAAGTCTTTCATTGTATCTATCCCAAACTTCATTTATAGAATCCCAAGTTAATGGAATTAGATAGTTGTAAGATTGCCACCTATCCTCTGTATTATTCCACAGATCCTCAAGATTATCTTGAAGATATTTTTTTATAATCTTTTTAGTCTTTTTAGACCTTGATAAATTTGTAAAAGACAGTCCTAACATTATTTAGGCTTTCTTAAATAACAGATTACCTGTCCATGAGTTATTGAGATATTGGTAAAGTTTCCGTAAATAATATGCCCTTCTTTAATTGAAAAGTCTGTGTAGCCAGAGTCTCCTCCAGATATGTCGTTTGTTAATGTTATTGTACTATTCTCTGTACATTCTATAGAACAAAAATACTCTCCAGATGGAGTAGAGGAGTTCCCATGTGTATAGTCTAGAAGTCTAAAGCCATAATCTCCAAAAGACATTCTATAAAAATTATTTGAACTGTATAAGTCTCTAGTTGCCATTATTATCTTTTTTTACCTTGTCCCTTATATTTTTTCTTCCATCCTTTTTGACCTTTGGATGCATTCTTAGAATGAACTCCTTTCCTCTTTTTTTTATTCTTTTTATAAAAAGAAACCTCCTTGATTTTAGCCATATTAAGAAGTTTTCCCTTTTAGCTTTTCAAATGTCCTTAAACCTCCTAACCCAAGCATCCCCATCAGTACAGTAAAAAGAGGCTCTGTATCTAAAACAGGAAACTCCGTATCTGGATAGATAGTTCTAATAATTGGATATATAAGGAAATGATAGCCAAAGGATAATGATGAAATCCAGCCCACACTAGGGCGCCAACCACTAACAAAAATACTCCTATGTTTTGCTTCTGCTTCATTTATTTTAGTTTGAAGTTCTATTAATTCTTTTGGATCAAGCTCTTTTCCTTTTATAGCCTCTCTAATCTCCCAAGCCAGTCCTCCAATAGCTGACTTTTCATTATTTTTTCCACCTAATAAACCTAATAATAATTTAAGCATAGAGTTGATCCTGTTGTATTACTTATATAACCAGATGACATCTTGATCCTTTGTGGAGTCTGAATCCACATGGATAAAAACCTCATGGATTCCGATCCTTGATAGACCAGCCTTGAGCAATGCATTAACAATAATGAATCTATTTCTGGATCCAAGGTATTTAATATCTGCTGCACACGCTCCTCCCTCTGTTGTGGTGAGATGTGAGCTGTTGGGCTTTCCTCCCACTTTTTTGTTATGCTCTGGCGATCTAGCTCCACTATTGATGTGGAATGGTATTTTGGCATAATCCCTAGCCAAATCAAGCTTATTGAGGAAATCACTAGACATATAATCAGCGGCAGATCCCACTTCCATATCTGGGCTATCAAATTCTTCAATTTTAAAGTTTTTTAAATTCATTGATCATTACATTTACATTCATTTTCTCCACATTTACATCCCTCAGATCCTTCTACATCTTCAGCAATAAGAAGTCTAGAGATGGTCTGATTCTGCATATCTATAAGCATAGACTCTAGTCCATCCTTTTGAGTAACCAGCATCTCTACTTTCATTCTCAGAGATGATATTTCTTTTCTAGCTTCTTCCAGCTCATTGGGTCTAGACCCTGTTATAGCTGCTATGATCATCGCTAAACTAGCCGCCAGCATTCCAGTCAGGGTAGTTAGAATGTCTCTATTCTGACTAGGTATCTCATACTGAGAAAGATAATACATAATAGCTATTACCATTCCAAAGATCATCAGAGATCCAAAAAAGTGTCTTATATCTTTATTTCTATTTGAAGTACTTGTACTCATTTTTTTAGGGCTTTTACTATGTTTACTAATGTGTATGTTAGCGTAGCAATTAATACTAAAAACTGGAGGATAGGATTTATCTCACTTACGCTAATCATTAAAGCTGATAAATTCAGCCCATATAGTCCAAAAATTCTCATATCATCCATTATCTTATTTTGTAAAACAGCCAAGCCTTATCTTCTCTAGGCTTACAAACTGTCATTGTTTCATTTCCTCTATAAAAGCATAAGCTATAGCTGTCTAGAGTATCTTTCCTAAAAACAAAAATCTGATTATCAATTATATCAAGATCTCCTTTTGCTAAGATTCTTATGCTGTCATTTTTTACAAACCTTTGAAAAGTATTATTTTCTTTTATCACCACAAACTCCCCTTGTTGGCTAACCCAAAGCCCATATATATCATTATGCTGAGCTAGTACAAAAGTACTAAATAGTAAAAAAAATATTTTTTTGATCATTATATTATAGCTTCTCTATCCTGTTTGATATTTCAATGATTGCTCTAAAGTATGACTTATCCTGAAAGTCATCTTCTAGATATTGTATATTCTCTATCTCTGTAGTGTAGACATTAAAACTGCTGGAGCTTAAATCTGGATAGCCTGCTGATCTAGTTCTAACAGCATTAATCACTCCATCTACTATTTGATTAACCTGAAGTTCTCCTCCAGAATCTCCATCAAAGCCAGTAACCACCTCTATCCTAGTTTCACAGTTTATAATAAAGGAGTCCTGAGTTCTGTCTATTTCTCTAGTCCCTACAGAATAAATTTTTATATAAGGCTCGCTCGCATCTGATGGCACTCTGTTATAAGCTGGAACTGGTGATCCTCCTGTAGGAGTAATAGTACCATCTAATCTAGTATAATAAACAGCCCTCAAGTGATGTAATGCCTCATTCATCTTTTTATATCTTTAATTCTTTTAACAATTCTATTAAGAAGATTTTGCAGCTCCACCCTTACAGCTGGAAAAAAGAAAGGCTTAGGCGCTCTGTCTTGAGGAAATGTGACCATCCTCCATTTAGGCGCCTCTTTAGTACCTAGATTAACTGGTATAGTCCCAGTAAATCCTCTGCCTTTAAATTGAGAAGCATAGCTGTCAGGAATACCTAACTCTCTAAGTTCTGATAGATCTACATCTCTTCCAATTCCAAATTCTATATAAGGTGAATACATTGTAGTATTTTCTACAAAAGCTTGATTTCCTGACTTTCCAAAGTTCTGACCTTGCACAAGCCCTCCTTTTGATTCTTTAAATCCAGATCCACTGATAGTCCTTTTCATTCTAGCATCTGCCAAAGCTACAGTAGTCCCTAGCTCAGTACTTAATCCTTTTTCAGAAAGTTTCTGGAGCTGCCCTATTTTTCTCTGCAGCTTCTTAAGATCTCTATTATTTATCTTAATATCAGCCAATTTCTGTAGCTTTTATAGTTGAATAATATTTATGACCACTATCAAAGATCTCATTAATTCTGTATTCAGTAGAGTCCCCCTCTATCTGTAGAATGTCATTATCCTGTATAGTGTCCGCTGTCTTTTTTCTAACTATCAGCTCTATGGATGTAAACTTTTTTCGCTGTACATTCTGAGTAGTTATATCTCCAGATATATCTTTTTTATATGCCCAGATAGTAGATATTGTAGATTTTGAGGAGGTAAAGCCTCCATATCCATCAGCTGACTTAGTTAATCGCTTTACTACTACCCTAGTGTCTAATCTTCCAGCATCCATTAAATAAAAATATTTTTCTCTCCAGCTAAAAACATCCTCACAGAAGTAGGAATGTCATTTACAGCTTCTCCAGTTTTAAATTCAGCTCTATTGTCATAGTAAGTAGAAACCAGCTGGAGTAGAGCATGATCATAATTAGATCCAGATAAGCCTTCAGTTATATAAGTGATTTTAACTTCTTTTGCTGGCAGCTCCTCAAGCTCTATGATCTCATTATTTAATCCTTTAGCTGAATAAGAGGCGCTTGATCCATCTACAGTAACTGAGCTGATTGATGCTACTGGCGCAAAAGGTAGATCCACTCTAGATCCTAGATAAGGAATATAGATAGTTCTATTTTTAGCCACAATATCCCTGCCTAGATAATTCTCTAAACAGACTCTAGCTGTAACTATCATCTTATCTATCAAAGTATCATCTGCAGTAGTGTCTACTCTTAAAAAGCTTTTAGCTAATGTATTGTTAATTAGCTCTGATCCTGTCACAGAATTTACTTTGGTTTGATAGTGAAACTCCTCTGGGCGCTCACTTAAATAGCCTCTAGTCTTAAATCCCATTATTTAGATCTTTTAGTAGTTCTTTTTGATGGAGCCTTAGCTTGCTTAGTTTCTTTTTTGGCTTTCTCCTCTTTCTTAATCTCCTTCTTAGCCTCTCCCTTATGCTCTTCAGCAATATTAACAGCTAAGTAGTGTCTGAGTTCCCTGCCTTCTAGCTCTACAATTTCTCCCTCTTTTCTCCAGCCATTGACTGAATAAACATCTTTTAAAATCTTTACTAACATAATTTTTATTTTTTACAAATTTAAAAAAAAAGCGCCACTCAGATAAGTAGCGCCTTTTCAATTAAAAACCAAACAATTAAAGTTATTACAAAAACAATTACGATTCAAAGATACTAAACAAAATCAAATCTATCATAGTAGATAGCATTTTTACCGCTTCTAGAGGCTCTAAATGCTTTCATGGAGCCTGAGTTAGGTATAACAAAAAAACCTCCGTAAAAACCGCTGTAAATAGCAAAATAATCTACTTTGTCTTTTGTGTATTTGTTTTTAGTATTATCTAAAGAAATATTAACTGAGTTCTCGTTTCCTCTAGGAGTTTTTTCAGATGACTTGATCTGGATCTTATATAGATCCTTACCAGTGTCCACTACACAATCATATATACTAGAGTCTAGAATAGGCATTGAAACAGTATATCCTCTTTTAGTACATTCAGCACAAAACAGATACTCAGCAAAGCAGCCTAAGTGATTAATCTCCAAAATTATCCTATTATCCTATCTCTAAGATAGCAAAAAAAAACCGCCCATCTCTGAGCGGCTTTAACAACAAAAATGAAAAAAGGATTATTTTGATCTGGGGGGATTGTCTAGCCTTCTGATTAAATCAGTAAGCCTCTGGATCTTTTCTATGGACTTATCTATTTTATCCATAGACTCTTTAAATGTATCTTTTTTATTCGTTTGCATAAATTAACATTGCTAATGTTATCATGGCACATGAATCAGCATAAGCATCATATCTTAAAGTTAAACTCAGTCCCCATACTACAAACGCTGTAATAAGTACCCATTTGATTTTTTTGGCGCTTGGTTTTTTCATAATACTACTTTTAGAAATGTATAAGCTACCAGATGAGCTACAATTATTGAGAAGAAGAGCATAAAGCCCAGCCATCTGAACTGTTTTTTAATGTTAATAATGTTTTTGCGCCTGCTTATTCTTTTATAGTTTTTTAGTTCCATATTATTTTTTTTGAATTAATGCTTGACCAGATCTAGTCATCTGGTTATTTTCTATTATCCACCAGTCCACTACCTCAGTTACACTGGCTTTTCTTAGGCTAAGATTACTGATAAAGCTTACAGCATCTTTTCTATCTTCAAAGGCTTTAGCCTTGTTGAAGTTTATAGTCCATTTATGATCCTCTGTCATAAACTCCTTAGAATTTTTACTCACCACAAAGTAAGCGATTTTTTTATACTCCATAATAGTTTGATTTTAAGCTAGTTGATTAATCTAAGATTTTACTGATACCTACAAGGCGCTGACCTATGGACTTCTCAATCCAATTCCTAGCATCTTTAACGTTCCAGAAGTCTGCCTCAATTACCAGAGGATTCCCTCCTATTTCAAATCTCACTGACCATCTTTGTGATCTTACTCTTTGACTGTTTCTCATAATTAGTTGATTTAATGGGAGCCTTTCGGCTCCCTTGGTTAGTTGTTTTTAATTATTTGACTAAAGGCTCGAACATATCTATAGTTTCTTTAATACTCTCAAGCTCCTTAGCGTACCAATCTCTGTAGTTTATAGCTTTAATCTGCATCTTTTTACCTAGCATATTAGTCCAGCTACAGTTCTCTTTGATTTCTTTGACTCCAGCAGCAGTCCATTGTGAGGGTAACCCAGAACCTTCAATAGGCTTTAGAGTAGCTTTACCATCTACCTTAGCGACAGTATTTGCACCTACCTCTACAATATAGTTGTGAGAGATTAAACCAGAATGTAGTCTAGTTTGAAATTCCAATGAGCTTTTTCTTTCTTTTAGTTTCTTAATAATTTCTAATGCATTCATAATATTAATTTTTAATGGGAGCCTTTCGGCTCCCTTGGTTAGTTATAAAGTAGAATCAAATTTAAATCCATCATTTGCACATATAAAGTCATAAGACTTTCTCCAGATCTTATCCACTCTCTTAGCTAGATCATCTGATAAAGAATCTTTTGATTGGATAAATAAGTCAAAGTAAAGATAGCCATCAAATAAGCCATAAAGCATATTAGAGATAGATCCATAGTTTCCATCATATCTTGACTTTCCTTGCTTGTAAGCCTCTCTAGATACCTCTGAAAGTATATCTAATACTTCAGTTCTGTCCTCTTGTGTAAAAATTTCGTGTCTGTTAAATCTTAAATGTTCCATAATTTCTAGTGTTGTTGTTGTTTTACATCTGCTAAACTACAATCTTTTTTTATTCCACCAAAACTTTTTTTATTTTTTTTAAAGTTTTTTTAGAGTAGGGGTAAAAAAAAGAGGATCACAAAGATCCCCTTTAATTAATCGCTCCTTAGATTATGGAGTCTCTAAAGCTGCTTTAGCTGTCGAGAATGTCCCTTGCACGATAGCATTGGGAGCATAGTTAGTAAGACCAGCTCTAAGCTGCGCTCTTACAGTTACAAAATTACTCTGGAAGTTTGTTCCATCTTCTCTAGAGAACTCAATTCCTAGATTCTCTCTGATCCAGTACTGAGTAGCCGCTCTTGAATCCATTGTCAAGAATTTACCAGCAGTTACAGCAGTGTTAATCGTTACAGGAATGCCCATGATAGTAGGCTGAAGTCCTGTGTAGATTTGCTGTCTTAGGTATTCATTAGCAGTAGATTTCAATAATACGATCTTATGCAAATCAGTAGGATTCAATAAGATAGTATCCGCTTGATAGTTAGACAAAGCTAACTGATTCAAAGCAGCTACTATAACATCATACTCATTAGCTGACTCTACAGCATCATCAAAAGCTCCGCCAGAAGTTACAAAAGCAGCTCCATCAGTAAAGAGTCCATCTAGATTTGGACTAGATCCATCTCCATTTAGAATCTCAGTATCCTCTACAGAAAGCACCTTATTAGGCACTCTTGCAGCTAGATAAGAAGATAGACCAGCTGTATCACTCAAAAGCTCATCAGTTACTTTCATAAAAGTTCCAATCTTCTCCATATTTACTGAAGTTGCAGTTACATCAAAGTCAGACTGTCCTAGCGCTGATCCTTGAGCTGTAGCAGCTGCATTGTCAGTGTAAGCAGATTCTTTAGGAAATCTTACAGTTTGAGCATCAGTAGATCCATTAGGAATCAATGATCTGATGTGTACTTTTCTAGATGGATCAAATTTGAAATCTTCGATCACTTGCTCTCCAGCGACTACACCAGTAAAGGTATTAGCCATTGTCATATCAGATGACTTTAGCTCAAACCTTGCTCCATTGTGAGTTCCTTTTCTTAGACCTTCTAGGGCGCCATCATTGACAGCTTTCTCTATTTGACCTTTAAAAGACAGTTTCATAGATGACTCAGCATCTTTTTTGGCTGCTATTTCTACAGCATCCATTCTTTTAGTTTGCTCATCAAATTTAGCGACAAACTCATTAGATAGGTTTTGGATTTCAGATTTTAGTACACCATCAATTTCATTTCTAGCGTTATCTTTAATCTGTCCAGAAGCCTTCTCTATTCTCTCATCGACAAGATTTCCGATCTTGTCTAATTGATTTTGAATTTCAGACATTTTAAATTATTTTAAATTATTATACACTTGAGTTAAAAAATCCAGCTCATCGTTTTTAACTTCTATCGGCTCTGTAACTTCTACAGTTGGCAGAGTGAATGTTTGAAATATTCCTTTGAGCTTATATATTTCAGCTTCTAGGGCAAAGCCTAGATCATCTGAGATATTTCCTTTTCTTAGCAGCTTAGCAATTTTATCAAATCTATCAGCTACTTTAGTCGGATCATAGTTTCCTTTATGATCCATTATTTTAGCCTCATCATTAGCGGCTAGAGTTACTGCAGAAACCTCAAAGAGCTTGACCTCATAGATCTCTCTCTTATTCTGAGCATTCATTTCTTTTCTTACTGGCATAATCCCAACAGAGTTCTCAGTGATCACTCCAGCCTTGATTAATTCCATTACATCTTTTCCCAGAGTAGTCTTAGCTATTTCAGCCTCAAAGACTAATCCCTTCTGATCCTCTTCCAGCATTCTCATTTTGCCTATTGGCTTATCCATTTCATGCTGATAGAGATACTTGACTCTATTACCATTTTCTGAGATTGTTTTTAAGTAGGCGCCTTTTCTAATTATGTCCCCATCGGAATCTACGTTATCAAAAACAGAGGCATAGCCTTTAACTATTCCAGCTTTATCATCTGCATCAATTAGCTCCCCCATGGGAGCTTGTTTAAATAATATATTTTTCATATTACAAAGATATTAATTTTAAAATTTAAATGATCCTATATCATCCTTTGCGCCTTTTACTGGAGGAGAATAAAATATTTGTTTGCCTTTGCTATCTTTCATAAACTTAACAGCTCCAGCTTCCCCTAATGCTAAATCTAATTCATAGAGTTCTAAAGGCTCTGAATATTTTTGAAAATAGTTATCTATTAGCTTATCTAATTCATTCATAAATTATAAGTTTTTTCTCTAAATTCTTTTATCAGTTCATCCATCATTTCTATCATGTCATCATGTATTACTGGAAAATATTTTTTTAAAACTGGATTTCCTACATATTTAACTTCAAAAGCATGGGCAACATATTCCCAATATTGAGGATTTATATTATTATAATATCCATTTGTATGTCCATGACCTACTCTGTTTTTTGTTAGCGCTCCTAAAATATCGGCAGTAGCTCCAAAATCTTCATCAAAATGTTCATCATCAAGGTTTTTAAATAAATCCCTAATCTTTTTTTGATCCTTTCTATTTTTAAATTTTACTCTTTCATATCTAGCACTAAGAGGATCTAATCCATGATTATAACCCCAAAACTCTTTTAGTTTTTCTCTTTTTGCTATTTGTTCTTTTGATCTACCTTCTCCAGCTATTTTCTTATGTTTTTTAAAAAACTTTTGAATAGTTGGATGAGTTTGAGATTTATTTATCCACCCTAGTTGATCATGTATTTCATGCCCATATTCATGCGCTAAGACTTTGTTTATAGATTTCTTATATCTTTGAATATCTATTTTAATCCTATTATCAAAAAAGTACTGAGCTGATCCTCCACCTCTATTTAAAACTAAATTTGGTTTTTTATCTCCTAAGAGTTCAAAAAATTCATCATTTATTTTTTCTCCCCTTACTGCCTTATCTAAGTTAGCTGGTTTATTTCTCTCTATTCTTTGTCTTATTAATTTATCTAATTTCGATAATCCAGAGGTATCTTCTACCACTACTGGATCTGGCTTCCTAGCTGTTACTATTTCATCTCCTATGAGCTGGCTAGTTCTGGCGCTTACTCCTCCTCCTAGACCAGTAAGAGAAACTCCTTCCCTAACTTCTGCTCCCTCTTTTGGATATACAGCTACAGAGCATCTACAGTTCACAATATTATGAGCTGAGGCTCCAGATCTAAAGTCCGCTGGCTTTTTCATCTGTACCACTCTGCCAAACTCTGGAACTGCAAAGGTCTGATCAAAGCCTACTACTTTGCCATTCATATTTAAGTGATCAGATTTATCTCCTCTATTGAATGATCTAGTTCTCCCATCTTGGGAGCTGATCCATTCTTTTACTAGACTAGCTTTAGGAAATATATCCTGAGCTGATTGCATTATTCCCTCATTAGCTGCTGAGGTAGCCTCAGTCCTTACTATCCTCTGAGCTTGATACTCAGTAATGCTTTTGAATCTATTCTGCAGGATCCTGCCCTGCTGCTTCCTACCCAGAGACTGAAACTCTGGATCTTTAAATAGATTACCTATGTTTTTCTTAAGCTCTTTTAGAGCAGTTCCACCCACTATAGAGATTTTACTTCCAGCTTCTGTCTGTCCTATCCTTGAGAATGTTGTGCGCCAAGTAGATTCATTTCCAGCCTGCTTCTCCAGAAATTTATCAAAGCTCCTAGCATACCACTTAGCAAAGTCTAAGCCTACCTCCTCATAGAGTTCTATGTATAGATTTTCTATATCTGGTCTTTGAAATAGTGTAGTAAATTCTCTCTCAGATCCAGTATTTAAAAAAGAATCAACCCCTTTGAAGTATTCGCCTTTAAGGTATCTCTTCCATCTAGAGACTTGCTTCTTCTCATTGAGTTCTAGCCTTCCTAAAAAGGCTTCCCTCCATGATTCTTTGAATTTTTTTGTATTAAGTTCCACCTAGTCATCTTGATTAGCTGATCTATTTCTCTCTACAAAAGAAAGCATAGCTCTGCCTCCCCAAGCATTGTACATAACATAGCCCTTATCATTCCAAGGAGTTCCTCTAAACTCTTCAGCTATTTCAGCATTCTGCTCATGCCTTCTTAAAAAGCTGTATATCTCATTAACATCAGATTGACTCAATGAGCGCCTTGCTGCTAACTGTCTGGCTCTAGCCCATCCAGTATCAGTTCCCATCTTACCCCTTAGATCATACTTATCATCCCAGTCTAAAACTCTCTGAGCATTATTAGTAGCACCTTGAGGATAATTATCATACTTCTTATTTTCTACTTCTTTTTTTGATGATAATGAATGAGCTTCTGGAAGTAGATCAGTGTCATAAGCTGTAGATCTAAACCTCCCACTCCTTAAAGCATAGAGCAGCCCATTGACTCTTCCTAGCGCCCACTGCTGTTCATTGCTTACGTTTGGTCTGACTGAGCTGGGATTAGTTCTGTAAGCTCCTATCCCTCTAACAAAGGATCTGGCTAGCATTGAATAGGTAGCTCTCTTTGCTGGATCATCTCCATACTTCTCATTATGATCATCCACTTTGTTTCTAAGAGCTGTCTCCATATTAGCGCTTATTTTAGGCGCCTTTAATTCCATATCATACATTTCATAAAGAGCATCATCAAAATCCATGTGATCCTCTTCTGAGGCTCTATCTGTATAATACTCATCCAGCCTTCCCTCCTTAGCTGCCTCATACTCCTCATGACTTTCAAAAGGCATATATACTGTATTACCATCAAAAAGATGCTGGTGATAACCGCTGCCTCCCATTTGCTCAGCTCTATCTCTAGCCTCTCTTATTGTGGTGAATACATCATTCATACCCCTCACTTCTGTCTTTTGCATTTTCTGCTCTTCTATAAGATCAGCTATATCATCAATATCACTACTAGGATCTAAAGGAAGTAAGTTGGCTGGAATGTAATACTGATTCATTTTATCAGCCTCTTCATCTACTCCGTAATTCATAGCGGCTCTTTTCTCATTCGGAGTCAGCCACCAGCTCTGAGACATTTGTCCCACTATCTTTTCAGTCTCCTCCTGCAGTTCTGGAATGGCACTAAAATCAAAATCTATATATAGCTTATCTCCATACTTAGGAGTAAGCCACCTATTAAGCTCTTCTCTGATCTTAACCATTTCAGGGATTACAGCGTTTTGATATAAGGCTTTCTTAGCCTCCTTCATATTGTTGTATGTAGCAGAATCCGTATTATTAAGAAGTTGAACTGGTATATTATAGATATTACAAAGATCTTTTATAGTTGCATTGTACTGCTCGATCAAAGATAAATCTGAGGCATTGAGTCCAAAGTTTACCCATGATAATTTTTTGGGAGTTATAATAACATCCCCAGCATTATTTGATCCTTGATAGGTATTTCTAAACTTATCCTTTAGCTGTTTAGCCTGTGATTCTGTTATATCCCCTTCATCAGACACCAGCATCCCTCTAGCTGTTTGATTCTGTAGATACTTTACTCCAGTAGTTAGCGCCTCATTATTAGCATCCATAGATCTAAGTCCTGCTTTTAATGGACTCATCCCATAAAGATGAGACCCAGAGCCATCATAGTAAGGATTATAATTCTTTATATGACAGATCAGCTCAGCTGGTATTTTATAAGTCCCATTATATTCTAGAGTATATTCTTTGACTGGCTTCATTAAGCCTCCACTATGTATCTCTACTACCTGACTAGGCAAAACATAAAGCTCCTGAAACTTTCCTGTATTCTGTCCTGTCTCTGGAGCTATCCCATAGATATATCTATTTCCTGTAAGTGACCCAAAAGCCACTATCTCCTGAATCCAACTAGTATAACTCTGTGATGGATTTGGTCTGTCTAGGATTTGATGCAGCTCAGTATCATCTACTTGTACTAGCGCCTTTTTATGGACTATCTTAGAATTTAAAAGACTAGAGCTGTCATATATCCCAGAAGTTAGAGACTTATATCTCTTGAGTTCATTGTCATTCTTTACCTCATAAACCTGAAAAGGAATAGTAGAGGCTGTCTTACTTAAGAGATTTACTAAGGAGTATATAGTAGAATTGAATCTGTAGCCCTTATTAATGTAAGTATCATCATTCTCTGTAGAGCTTATTAAGTTGTTTCCTATATATCTATAGACTAATTTATTATATGCTTCATTGGTTGCTTGGGAGCTTTTGCTTATAGCACCCCTAAATCTATCAAAAATTCCCATTAAATTATTTTTTACAAAAATATAAATTAAATTACAAAGAAGCTGGATCTATCTCCCCATACTGTATAAACACAATATCTCAGGCTATCATGCAAGTGATTCCATTTATCGCATGGCTTATTTATGATAGTTCCATCTTTTAAAACATCCCAGAGATAGTTCTCATACTCTTTCTTAAAGTTCTTAGACTCTACAGATAAATGTATATTAAATTCTTTTAAAAAGCTTATTCCAGCATTAATAGATCCTTGACCTTTTTTACTGGCTTTATACATATTACCTACCTCATCTATTCTTCTCAGCTCCTCTCCACTCTTTGGCTCTGCTGAATCATATATACACAAAGTGTCTTTATACCCTAGATCTGATATATACCTAGATAGATCTCCATTTGTCATTCCTAGCCTGTAGCATACCTCATGCACATAAAGATCCCCACCCACTCTTCTGACCTCACAGACTGCCGCTGGATCATTTGAGTATCCAAAGTCGATCCCTAAATAAACCTCATCAGTCTCTGGAAAATCTCTGTAATCTAAGAAGTTCCAGTTATTAAATATCTGGCGCTGACTAAATACAGCTCTCTGACCTTCTCCAAAGACCCTATAAAAATCTGGATCCTTATCCTTTAGCGCCTCTATACTTCTTTTTATATTATCAGATAAAAACTGATTATCTCTAAATGTCGTTATCCATTCATCTGTTTCCTCTTCTGGCAAATCATATAGCCAGCTAGTTACATCAGATGGATTATAAGTAAAAATTAAGAACTGCTCTGTTCTTAAATCTATCTGCCTGAAGTCCTCTTGAGTCAGCTCATTAGCCTCCTCCAGTAAAGCTATATCTCTTTTTCTACCTCTAATCTTTTGCGCCATATCTAAGGAAATAAAAGAAAGAGTAGATCCTTTATAGGTGAATGTATTCTCAGCTTTATTGTGATCACCCTCCCAATAGATATTAGTCTCCTGAAGTATTTGGATCATATCTCTCATTACTGATCCTCTTAGACTCGGTAGAGTCTTTCTCACTATATCAATTAACAAAGGTTTATCTGTGGTCTGTAATAAGTAGGCAATAAACTGGCAGCAAGCCCAAGACTTTCCAGATCTGGATCCACCACTATGTACACGATATCTTTTATCAGAGTATAGTAAATCATAAAACTGTCTATTTAAATACTGCTCTACTCTTTGCGTTCCGCTGGCTTCCATTCAATCAGTGTAGATTCTATTGCGCCTTTATGTTTTATCTCAGTTCTAGTTCCTGACAGCCTATGAGATTCTTCCTCTGTAGCTATCATTTTCATAGCTGCTATCTGTAAGGCATTAGATTCAGAATCAATCCAATTAGAAAGCATCTTAGTCTTTTTGCCTATTCTCATCTCCTCCACAGCCTTTTTTATAGTGTCAGATTTGTGTAATTTATGATGATAAAAAGTCTCTCTACTACAAGGCAAAAAAGCCACTATATGCTCAATAAACATCAGCTTATTTTTCTTGATTGCTGCCAGAGCTTTCTTCTCAAGTTCTTTAGTATCGTATGCCATTATACGTCAGTGTACCAGTTAATATTAATTCCAAATAAAAACAAAAATATTTCTACAGTATGCTTTTTAAAAATACCCAGATCTATATCATCAGTCTCTGAGCTATAATAATTAGCTCCCAATACAAGTCCCATAATCGGATAAAAAGTAACCTCTCCCATTTTTTAAATTTATACAAAGTTAATTAATCTATTTCAGTTATTATTACCTTGTTGTTTTCTCCCATAGTTCTATAAAAACCTCCATTCTTAAAATCTGGAGCTATTTCAAAAACTCCTTGAGTTCCATTTTCTCTTCTTTTTACTTTCTGCACATGAACCTCTACAAGATCTGAGCCATACTTAGTCCTATTATTAAGTTTTCTATAAACAGTAATATTTGAAAATGACTTATTAAAAAAGTCAGATGATCCAGAAATATCATAAGGAGTAGGCACTTTGTATGTGCCATTGAAGTATTCCATTTTCCTAGGGTGAGCTACTAGAAATAGATGAGTATTTGTTTTCTGACAAAACTGAGTTATCTGTCCAAGCATCTTAGAGATATAGCTAAGATCATACTGCTGATCATGCTGTAGCATATTCCAAGGATCTATCACACAGATATTAATTCCTTTTTGAAATACTAAATCCTTAAATCTATCTAGGATGTTTTTTAGACTGATATTTTCAATGTCAATCTTAATAAAGAAAAAATGATCTTCTATGAATGTCTTTGTTTGCTGTAGCATTTCTTTACTGCAATCTGTAGAATTAATTTTATTAGCCAGCCTTCTAATATGCGCCTCATAAGGAAATGACTCTGGACTAAACATAGCTATCTTATGATCATGCATTAGCGCCATATTTACGCAAATTTGATCCAGCACATCTGACTTTCCTGAGTTTGGGATCCCTGTTATGGTAGTCCACTCTCCCATCATTACTTTAAAGTTAGCATCAGCTCCCATTCCTATAGAGTAATTTTTAACTCCATTACTATTCCAGTTTAAAACATTATCCCATATAGTATCTATGTTTAGAACTCCCTCCAAGGGAAAGCTTAAAGGATTCTCTAGTATTTCTCTTAAGACTTTTGATCCACTCTTTACTAAGACCTCATTAGCATCTTTGAAATCTTTAAAATCTAAATACTGGCATCTATACTGTCCAAATCTTCTAGCTAATTCATGCCTAAGTGATAGCCCAGCTGAATCGTTATCAGTACATATAATTATATTCTCTATGTCTTTAAAATATTCCCAGCTGTTGTCTAAATATTCTAATCTCTGGGAGCCTTTTGAGGCTCCATTAGGTACTGAACAAACTGAATATATTCCACATTCATTTAAACTTAATGCATCTATTTCTCCTTCAGTTATGTAGACAGTTTTTGAGTCTTTAATATTATCTAGCCCATAAAAGATCAGCTCAGCTCCAGAAACCAATTTAAAGTTCTTATCACTGTCTCTGTATTTTACATTTATAAGCTCGCCCTCTCTGTAATAATTAAAATTTATAGCAGCTCTTTTATCTTTAGTTTGAGGAAAGTATTCTACTGATTCAGTGATTTTCCAATTTACTAAAGTACTTTCAGAGATACCTCTATTCTCAAAATACTTTAAGACACTAGGTGATAGACCAGAATCATTTTTGACTGGTCTAGTAAATTCCTTTCGCTCTTTGATTTTTACATTTCCCTTCCAGCCACAATTATGGCAATTATATAGACCTCTGAGAATGTCTACTGATAAGGATTTATCTGTTTTGTTTTTTCTAGTCTGTGAGCATTTTGGACAGACTAATTTCTGTTTAGAGGCATTTCCTTTAGGATATATGCCTATCTCTATAAAATCGTTAAACATTTGTAATTGTAATTGTTTGAATTTCTAATTGTAATAAATCTGATTTTTTTACTAATAAACAGGCATCTTTTCGACCCCATTTTTCTCTAGTGTACCATCTATAATATCTTTTAACCTTAGATTTTTTTGTAAATTTTCTAGCAAAACTAACTAAATCTTCTCTAAGATAAAAGACAAACTCCTGCAGCTCTATGTAATAAATTACTATGTATGTTGCTTTTCCTAAAAGCCAGCCATCATGACCATAAATTCCTTTTGCCTCTAACCATACAGTATTCTGATCCCTTCTACTTTTCACATCATAGGATTTATCTCCTATAAAAAAATCAATGTGCTGATATTTATTTTGATTCGTAGAAGATCTTTTAACAGGGCGCCTAAGCATCTTCATAACATACTCAAAAAGATCCTCCGCTTTTGACCCATCAGAGATCATTTTTTTTACTTTTTCAGTTTGTTTGATCATCGGTAGTTATATAATATATATATATTTTATTTTATTTATTTTATATAATAGCTTATATATATTATTATATATATTATATTATTATATACCAGAAGTAAGATTTTTAAGATTATCTAAAAACTTCATGAAATTCTGGTAAATAGTTAGGATTTGGTTTGTAGTAATATTTTGATCTCCATATCTATCAAAAAGAACCTCCAGCAAAATTTCAAATTCATGCTCACTTGAAAAGCCTATAAAAGAATAATTTTCTATACCCTTGAAGTCATTAGTAGCTGAGAATCTAATTCTCTGCCTATTTTGATCCCAGAATATCATTCTTTTTTTATACATCTTTTAAATAATTATCTATTGATTTTAAAACTTCATCAAGTGAATTAGACCACATTACCTTCCATTTGCGATTCTCAAGCTCTCTAAGACACTTTTTTTGGCTCTCTGTAGGTTTGTTATACCCAGCTTTTAATTCGATGGCTAAGCCGCTGTAAATCCCTCTTGGATCAAAAATCATTACATCTGGCATCCCAGCGACTACTCCCATCTTTTTAAGCTTAAACTGTTCAAACTTTGATCTTTTACCTTCGTTAGGAATGTGAACTGCAAAAGTTCCAGAATACTTTGTGCTGATATACTTCATTACTGACTCCTGCATCTTGTCCTCCTTGCCCAGATACTTCTCGAATGGGTTTGAACTCATATTTTAAATTATTTACAAAAACTATATCCTTATTATCTTTCTTAAAGTTCATACAAATTTCTAAAATATTACTAAACTTTAGAGCTAAGCCATCCTCAGTAGATAATAAATGATTTATTTCTTTTAAATGATGCAGCACTGTAGCATGATCAAATTTAATCCTATCTAGAGATTTCCCTAAACTAGCTAAAGATCTTACTGGATTTAACTCCTTTAAAATCTTAAAATAAATCCTTCTACCATCTACATAGTTCCTTCTTCTGGTCTTGTTTTGGATGTCTATTCCAAAATGATCGCATACTGTTCTATATACAAAAATATCTATTTCATTCATAGCTCTATACTTCCATCAAATAAAACATCTGAATCATTAAATCTTTTCTCTAATCCAGTTTCAATATATAACTTCCAATCCTCAATAGCTTGCAAATATCCAGCCCTACCTTCATCAATCTGATCATCATTTAAAGTAGCTACAGCTATTCTATAAGGCGCCTTTTTTTCAATCCAGATAAATTTAAAATTTCTAGGATCTATCTCCAGCATATCAGAATAGAAAGCAGCCTGCAGATGATAACCAAAAGACCTAACATGACTTCTAAACTCTTTTTTTCCAAAGCCTCTAGAATTGAATTGAGCTGTCTTAATATCCGATATAAAGTCTTGACCTTTCATATCTGGTCTTACTCTTACATTAAGACCTTGAAACTCTAAATAATGCGAAAGCTCAGCCTGACCTTCAAGATACTTTCTAGCCAGTTTTGCCATTTCATCATCTGACTCTATGGATTTTTTAACTCCATTGACTACAAAAACCTCATCTGTAGTAGCTACTATTTTACCCATGTTACTGAGTTCTGCAAACTTTTCTTTTCCTTCTTTTGTTCGCCTATCTATTTTTTCTTTAGGTAGGTGATAATTTTCTTTAAACTCTTCAGGCTCTAGAATCATCTCATGGATCATAGTACCCAGCCTATAAGCTGGTTTATCTTCATACTCTATTCTATTATAATCATATACACTAGTGAGCCAAATTGATTTAAGCCCACTAGCGCTGATATAATTTTCTTTAGAATGATATTCTTGATTAGTGTCTTTTACTATAATCATAACTAAAAGGCAAAATCTGAATCATTATCATCTGTTTTATCTACAGATACAGGATTATTACTATCTGGTCTTAAGACTAAAACATCAATATTTTTGTTGCTTTCTTTATCCCAAAACTGGACTGTAATATTTCCACTCTCCCATTTTGCAGCCTGAATTAAAATCTGTTCGCCATACTTCTCATGTTTTTTGACTGCTGATGGATTTTTTAAAATTTCTTCTAATTCTGTTTTTTTGAGGTATCCCCAAAGTTTTTCTACTGGTTTATTACTCATGATTTTTGTTTTTTAAATTTAGTTGATAGCCTATTTTTTTGTTCGGCTGTTAATTGAAAATTATTGTATGTTTTGATCGCTAGATTATAATCATTAGCCTCAATCATTTTATTAAAATCCGCCTCTGATATATAATCTTTCTCTCCAGTCCAAGCATTTATTCCTAGCCCATGCATCGCACAGGCTTTAACAGTTGCCCTCTGAATTGTATTCATCACATCTACAGAAGTGATTTCATCTTTGGTAATGGCTTTATTTCTGTTATCCATAATAGCCAGATCCACTGAATGATCCAGACCATCTATAGATACTACCACAGTAACCCACCCTGAGTTATTATTAGTGAAGTAGTTTAGATTGTCTTTTTCATTTTTCACCACCCAATATTCTGCTGATGGATGATGTCTCTTTAAGAAGTCCCAAGCCTTAGACCAAGCTAAATAGTCAAGGTTGCCTTTTTTGTCAAAATGCTCCCTTACTGGAATTTTTCTTAAATTCTCGTAATAATTGTTCGTAATAGTCATAACTGAATCCTATTTTTTTTAGGTTTAATAAATTATCAATAGTCCACCTCTTAGGATCTCTGATCCTAGAGTTTAATGTAGGCAGAGAAATGCTTAATTTTTCACATATAAACTGCTTACTCAGATCAAGCTTTAGCATTTGTATACTAAATTGCATGATTAACTTTTTTTTATCCATACATATATAATTTACGCAAAGATAAAAAAATATCAGTTTAAAGGAAATTATTTATAGAGTATTTTAAAAACAGAGCTGACATCATCATCCTGATTAGGCTGATGCATTATAATTTTATACTCATTGTTTTTGACTGAGTATTCCATATTATCAATAAAACAAGAGACTGGATCCTGCTCTGTGATAAAGTTCATCCAGATTTTATTATGAAATGAGATAGGAATTGGCTCTGGATTTGTGCTGTAGAATGTGCCTTCATATCTTTTTAAAAAAGTTCTATGATCGTTAATCATTTCCTGAGTTATAATGTCATCTATAGACCTTACAGTAGAGTCATCTCTAAAAGAAATAAAAGATCCAGCTATCCTTCCATCATGTTTAGTGTTTTTAAGTTCATTTGATAATATATTTTTACCTGACTTGTAAACTCCTGAATAAGTCTTAGACTCAAGAGATTCCTGACTCATTATAGCTGTTTGTCTTGTTTGGTTTATTTCAGATATCTTAAAATTATCAATAAACAACTGATTAAAATCACTGCTATGAGCAGTAGTCATCATAGGCTTTCCTAGTCTTATATCTACAAAAAACCCACCAGTATAGTCTCCAGCATTAACACCGCTTATTAACTCATGAGCTGATATTGGAGGCAGATCTAAGCTGAATTTTTGCCATTGGTTTTGATTCTGCACCTTGACAAAATCTCTCTCTCTTCTTATCGATGGATTAAAATTGTATTTCCATTTTTGCTCATCCTGATCAAAATCAATGTCATAAGTTGTAGAGGAACTAATAAAATAGTATTTGATTTCCATAGCGATCTCAATATCTATATCTGAATCTGTATCAGCAAAATAATCAAATTCTATCCTCACTGGAATCTTTTGACTTACTTCTGGCAGATTAGGAATGTCTGCTTGATCTGGAGCGCCTACAGTTCCTGCAGTACCTACCATTAATTCATTTAGAGCTTTTGCAGCCGCCATAGTAGAGGCATTATTTGAATTTGAACAAACTAAATAAGTATTTTTGCTAACAGGAAAAGGATTAGCTGTGTTGTTTACTGGCGGACTTATAAACTCTACTCCAGAAATACCATAAGCCCAATTATAGGCTTTATATAAAAAATGACTATTTGGATGTTTATCTTCATACTCATCAATTTCTACCTCATACTGAGCCTTTTTTACAGGCTTCAGGTATTCTACTATAAGATCATTATTTATAGGAATTATTTGATCTGGAGCCACTAATAAAACATCCTCTTGTAGTGTTTCTTTGAAGTTGCCATCTTTATCATAAGTCTTGAACTCTATAAATTCCTGACCAGTATTGGTTAATAAATCCAGTTGTGCATTTCTAAAATCTCCCATTATACATCTGCAAATTGATACCTCTCGGTAATATAGTCATTTTCTATTCTAACTGTTACTATATAGTTAGCTCCAAAATTACTAACGACATCTTTTAAATCCTGTGGATAGTCATCTATAGTAGTTACAGATTCATCAAAAGCTGATGATAAGCTTAATCCTAAAACAGCTGCATATTGATTTTTTTCAGCTCCAAATAAGTTATTATTTATCAATGGCTGAGTTCTAAAAGAATAGTATCCATTAGGCAAACTAAAAACAGCATTATCAAAAGTAGGAGTTCTAGGATTCTTATATGACAGGTTTGGTGGGCTAGGATCTAGGCTATTATTAGCTAAATTATACCCATAAGTAGATCCAAAACTTCTAAAATACCAGACCATCTTTCCTCCTATTTGACCCCATCGCCAAGTCTTTGGATCAGAACCATTTCTCATCCCAGCTCCTACAGATACATTTACTGCGTTAGTAATATCAAAAGCTGAAATTAGCTGAATATAAGAATCAATACTGTAAAGTGAATGAGTCTGACCTTCAATTTCTCCCAAAATATAATCCTCATGAGTTCGCTCAAATAATCTTCCAATTCCTTTAGCTCTAGATAAAGACTCTGTTATATTAATTCCATAATATGCATTCACATTAGCCCTAACATTGTAAGGAGGAACTACAAAACTATCAGGGGTAACCGCTTCCACTGGAGCCTCTACAACAGAAATAATTACATAAGCAGCAGCTGAGGTGTTTGTTCCGTTTGTTGCTGTGAAGTAAAATTGATCTCTTCCTACATAGTCAGTAGTAGGAGTATAGGTTACTGTAGATCCGCTTAGAGATGTTGATCCATTATCTACATCATCTGTGATAGCAAATGTTAAAGACAGACCATCAGCATCAAATCCTTTTAATTCTATTGTAGCTGGTATATTTTCGGTAGTTTTTATGTGGATATTGTCTATTATAGGAGTTGCTACTGCTGTCTCAGCAGACTCAAAAATCCTCTGATCTATTAAGTTTGAATTTGAAACAATATAAAAGCGCCCTTGACTTTGAAATATTCTAGAATTTATAGAGTTTAATATTTTTGTAAGCAAATCTTTAGCAGTCAGATTTAAATTAGAGTTGTTTACCACTCCATACTCAAAAATACTAATATCATGAAGCAAAGTATCTTGATCTGTACTAGAATATGTACTTTTTCTAATATTATTAGCTATAAAAATATCTAAATCTAAGCCTGTATTTTCTAGTATTTTTCTCACATAATAAAAGGCGCTATCAAAGTTAGATTGAGATCCATCTGAAACATCAATAGTTGGAGCAGTAGTATAAACTATATTAGAATCTGGCGCATCAAATCCATCCAGCAAACCTAGTCCATCACTTGCTATGAGCTTGATAGGATAGGGAGCTGTAGTGTAAGGCTCTTGATAAGCATCTACTATTAAAAATCCCTCCCAGTAAAACTCAAAACCTTGAGCATCTGGATCATCCCAATCTACAGCAGAAGTCTGCCACTGATCTGTTATAGAGTCCCACAATGGTGATCCACTTATATCTCCAGTAGATATTTTTACTTTATATTCTCTCTCATCTGATTCATACCAGTTGTCATAGTCGGTTCCCTGAGTTCCTGTTCTTTCATCCCACTGTGTCTCACTTAGATTCCAGTTGTCCTCTACATCATCCCAGCCTATTCCCCCAGTAGATTCAGTGACAAGTAAATTTATCTCGCAAGTAGATCCTATTATAGGATTATAGATATTGTCTTTATTATGCCATTTAATAGTTACAGGATCTCCAGTTCCAATCAGATCCTTTACAGATCCGCTGTAATTTTTCTGTAGAATTGATAATTTTCTTGGATTGTTGTATCTATCAGAAAAAACCAGTTTAAACTTTTCTCCGTATGACATTATAAAAATCTATTTCTATTCCTATTAGCTCTCTCTAAAGCTAATACTAAATCCTGACCTTCTAATCTAAAGCCTCCAGAAATATTAACTGCTCCTGTTTGCCCTATCATTCCTTTTAATTTATTTAATGGAGCTATGACTTCTGGATTACCTCTACCAGCTCCTCTATTATCTCCGACCATTGCCAGAGTTGGCGCTGATACTATACCTCCGTT
>Ga0181369_1000052_pt1 | contig 30101 bp, 50 predicted proteins | sample LowvirmetaG_8_FD_130088 | JGI IMG/M metagenome (GOLD analysis project Ga0181369, IMG submission 130088) | Marine viral communities from the Subarctic Pacific Ocean - Lowphox_04 viral metaG | ecosystem: Environmental > Aquatic > Marine > Oceanic | place: Subarctic Pacific Ocean | collected... | reverse complement strand
CCAACTTACGTTGATGGACTTCTTGATCGCACGGTCTCTCGTTTTGGAAATATGACCAAGGAAATCAAGGGTTGTATCGATTTCGGTAGTCATGGTGAGTGTGTGCAGGCATGTGTTTACCATATAATTACACCCAAACCTAAGGTGTTTTTGTACATTTTTTTATTACGCGACATTTCCATTCCAATCCTTACTATTAAGTCCCATATAGACCACCGCCGTTGTCGATGGGTGCGATATGGAATTACAAGCGATGCGGGTCTCGCGGCACGGTCTTTTCTCATAGATTGTGGGGCAATCATCGGGCCCGGACACGACGTCGAGCGGCTCGCACGTGCCCTTGCAGCCGCCGGCGCACGCCTGCGCACCGCCGCGCGGGCGACCGTGGTTGCAGAAAGCCGCCCCAGGCTCGCACGACAGGTTGCGGCCCAGGGACTCGTCCCACCCGCACGCGCCGCCGAGGGGCACGTGCGAAAACGAGGGACCCAGACTCGTACCCCTCCACAAGGGATTTATGGTCCGTGATCTTGTTTGGGTCATGGATCCGCATGGACCACTACACTCGGACCAAGAACTCCACCCAGACACCTTGCAAGGCAATGGAGGAATCGAAACCTCGTTTTTGCGAGCGACACCCAGGTCGGTACCACCCTCATCCTTTTTGTCTTTCTTCTCGGTTTTGCGAGCGACACCCAGGTCGGTACCACCCTCATCCTTTTTGTCTTTCTTCTCGGTTTTGAATGCACCGCTGAGCCACAAACCAAGTATTACAATAGCTATCAGTGCCATGATACCGATGATCACCGCCGTCCGATCCATAATATGTTATTATATAAAATAATATGGATAGAACCATATTGAAGATTAATATCTTGTTGGCGCTTGTGTCAGATGCACTCAAGGAGTCCGCAAATGCCTGAATAACCCCCTTAAAGGCCAAGCTTGACCTATGGTATTTTGGTAGTTTTGGAATGCTTCGTCGTCCATTGGCGTGGGGTATAATTCGATGGAAGATGTTGGATTCGGGCACGAATCGTCAGTGGTTTGAGTGGCAAGCCATACAGCTACGTCTCTCGCACGATCATTGGCCGAGCGATCGTCATCCGTAATATTCATGTAATCAATGATCTTCCCCTGGAGTTCATCATTGTCCAGACACTCGAAGATTTTCGGTGGTATGGCAGGATAGAATTCCCACCTGTACCGGGTACCGAAATCATCTTCAAATGTTGTTCCTATATCATTTTTCAATGCACTGAGGATTGTTTTTTCGTTTACTGGCGTATTATTACTATCAATTTTGGCCTGAATGGCGGCAGACCAGTCTTCAAGAACAGTACCAATATTACTAGCACTCCCCTCGTATTGTTCGCCATTGGCATCGCGTCTCCGCATGATGTTTGTGAAAGTGTGACAATTCGTGTTAGTGCAGTCACGCTCAGTTGTAAGGTCCGTACAGGAATCGGGTCCGCTTACCAACGTGCGCGTACCTATTTGTCTACCCATGCGGCCGCACAATGCATCACAATCCTGATAATCCCAGTCAGAATATTCGCAGGTATCTGCGGGTGGTGGTGTGGGCGTACCATACTTTTCTTCTAAGAGGGTAAGGGACTCTAGTAAAGCGGATTTCTTGTCGTCGCCTAGTGACCCGTACTCCGGTGTCAATTCCAAATCTTCGCGTTCCACGTATACAGTATTGTCATCATCACTTTCTGCCTGATTAACAATTTTGCCTTCATCTTTATCGAACAAGAATGGTTTCTCGTCATCACCCTGGATGACATTACCATCCTCGTCAACCATGACTATGTATCCATCGTCTGTAACAAAATTACCATCCTCATCCTTTTTGTATTTCTTCTCGGTTTTGAATACACCACCGAGCCACAAACCAAGTATTACAACAGCTATCAGTGCCATGATACCGATGATCACCACCACCTGAGACATATTATTTTATATACTATTATTATATAAAATAATATGGATAAAACCATATTGAAGATTAATAAATTGCTAGCATTCTTGCACAAGAACGAGAATAAGGATTTCAATGTACTTTCTGGTGGTAAGGTGCGCTGTAGTAACAACAACCTCGACTCACCCTTTTATGGTGGTAAGGAATGTGGCGTCAAAAAATCTAATCAGAGATAACCTCTCTGCCTTTAATATTAATAGTAAAATCGTCTTCGGCGCAGTCGGGGATATTTCCATCCGTGCCGAACTCACTGCGGAACGCTGCAACAGTAGGACCGCTCACACTGGGGGCCTCCTGTTGCATACGTTCGTACTCACCCAGCGCCCACTCTGACAGGGCATCCGAAGGCTTGCGGTTACCACGATCCATTGCCATCTGCAATGTGATATAGCGATAGAACGACCCGAACTGTTTTGCTATGGCACTGTGGTTTGCCGCCTTCTCCTCGGCGGCATAGAACTTCTTAACAGACTGGATAAGTGTGGCAACCATACCCACACCACCGATGGTGTAAGTAATGGCAGGCGAAGGCTCATCCATATTGGCGGTGGCTACGGCGGCGGTGGATGCGAGAGTCGTGAGGGCGATGGCCCATAGCGAAAGCCTGTCCGAAAACTTTTTCCAAGTATCCGAATCTCGGCCGTGAATCCACCGAAGTCCTGCGGCCTTCTCGCCCCAGGCCTTCATGAGATCCTCCATGTGTTCCGTCCAGGAATCTGCGTTCGCCGCAGCCGGCGCCGTCTTCTCATCCGTGCTCATTACCACCTCGGTCATCCTATAAATTTATATGGAATATTCTTTAACTGATTGTACCGGAAAAAATATTTTAATAATATAAATGAATACACCTAATAGAGGTATTTTAAATGAAGGATCGAATGTGTATAGGTCATCGACTAGGCAGGTTGGCAAAAATGATCTGGTTGCGTATTTTATGTTTGGAAATACTGGTAAAAACAAAGTTCAGGAGTATTACAGTAATGCACAGGGGTCCAAGGTGTATACTTACAAACTTACTTCTAATCCCAAACTCATAAAGATGAATTCGGTGCATACGGTCAGAACTATTCTCAATCGCACTAAGAATCAGCGTATAAGAAATGCCATATTAGAATCTTTCTCCATTGTGAATTCTGGAAATAATAAAAGAATTGTTAGAAGTTCTGATGCAAAGAGGAATGCAGTTGTTGCTAAATATATATGTGAATTAGGATACGATGGGTATATAGCAAATACTATGCCAAAGATAGAAGGGGGATTGTTTCACCAGGAACTTGTGTTGTGCAAGCCTTATAATAAATTAAATAACAAACCGGAAGTATCGCTATCGTCACAGGCACCTGGTGTCCCGGTAAAGAGGCGGAGACCCATTGCATCAAGAAGTTCAGTTGAAATTAGTCCATTAAAGAACGACCGCAGATTTCTTGGTTTTTCTACACCTAGCCCTATAATAGGAGGAAATGTACGTAAGACTTTGTTTTAAAATAATACAAACTATTAAATGGAGCGCAAGACATTGGAGAAATTTATAAAAATATTTAAGAACGGCGTGGAGCCTGAGAATCTGCCAGTGATTCTGGCGGATGTGTATCAGGAGGTTATAAAGACACGTGGTCTCAGTACAAAGGAAATTAGTAGGCGCTGTGAGGATACAATCTATTTTATCATAGATAATACGAGCACCGGTGCATATGATGACGAGATTGACGCGGTGGTACGCCCCATGGTTCCGGGTATGGTGGTTGCATTTATGAACATCAGGCACGCACGTTTTTCATTTAAAAAATGTTGTTGTTAGAGTAAATGGGTATTGTTAATAACGATTCTATCGAAACGGCATTTGGCACCAGTGTTACGGGTTCTTACTTGGCGATTGGCCCTAATTCGGTCATGGTTGAGCGCGAGACCGATTTCGAGACCGAGGCTGTCACATACAGGATGAACGCTTCCGCCACCATGTGGGTAGATAAGGCTGCCAGAGATTCTAATAAGCGCAGCATAGGTTCGATAAGCATCGACAAGGTGCTAACAACCGATGAGTTGGCTCAGGGTGTTTATGTTGTGGCATACAATACACTGAAGGCCATGTTCCCCAGTGTCACGGATGCTTAAATCCACTTAAAATTTTATTTTACAAAATAAACTTTTGAGTGAACGGTATTTACTCGGTCGAAATTATATACAGGAGACCGATGATAAATACAAAGATCAAATAATTACATTCTGTGCCTTCGTTTCCGAATGACATCTTTTTGGCAGGGGCGGGTTTTTTCCGAGAAACTGGTCGAGACTCCACCGTGACCTGAGGTTCCTCGACCTCAAATGGTGCATACGATATCATTAGTATTTACTTATAAAATTTTAAATGGTGGCCTCTACCTTCTTCTTGCGCCCGCGGCGCTTGGTGCCCGATGTCTTCACGCTCACATCCTTGACCTCGTCTGAATGTGAAATTACCGACACGATATCAGAAATGTCGTCTTCTGGAATGGGGTCTGGACCTGCTTCCACGTCACCCGAATAGGTGTTTACGGGCTGAGGGGGCATGGGTGTGGCGAGATTTCCCATAAGCGAGCTGAGATCGAACCCAGGACCCTTCATTTCTCTGCGAGGTGGCTCTGGCGTACCCTGAGCCCTGGCCTGCATGGTATTTTGGACGGCCCCCACCATTGTTTGTGCCAGGTCTGGATTCTGTCTCATAATATCGTTCACGTTTGGCATGACCGATTTAAACATACTATTGGTCAAATGGAACATCATGCCCGATCCACCCACCATCATGATGAGCTTGACCTCCGGAGGAACCTTGGCGGACGATCTATACTTTACATAAAGTTCCTCAAATGGTTCATCATAGTCCTCAATGTTCTCCATTATAGACTCGGACCAGCCTTCAAGCTTCAAGTCAAAGGGGTCGTAGCGCTTATTCAGAAACTCCAGGCCAGTAATACAGGCGACGAGTGCGCGCCTCGAAAACTTGACGGATTGCTCCACATCTATACTGTATCTTGCTCTCTTGAGTTCTGCGCGTAGTTCATCTATGTCTGAATACATGTTAAGGCGTTTGTTAATATGTATCCCCTTCTTCTGACTCAGGCGAGTGAGTTTATTTAGGATATCTGCCTTTTCGTCATCCAGCGAAGCAAAACCCTGCGAGGGATCTTGTGGAGCACCAAAATCGTCACGGGGAGCATCCGGTGGTGAACCTCTCACAAACACGTCGGCGTCATCCAAGTCATTTTCGTGGTAATCGATTGGTTCGTCGGCTGCAACCTGTTGCGGCGGTGGTGCGGATCTTTTGTTTGGATTCATAAACGCATCCATGGTTTCCACCTCCTGCTGGTTGGCAACGGGGTGTCCATGTCTAGCACCGCGCGGCCGTGCCGGTCTTGGGTCAATCTCAACTTCTTCCAGCAGGGCGAGCTCGTCTGGATCAAGTTCCATCTCGGGATCATCCTTATCAATTACAATTTCAGACATCACGCCTTTATTTCTTAATAGAAAGATTTATCTAATCTTTAACGCAAAAAAATATAATCTAATTATAAATGATGCCCAAGAATTTACTTAACAAGGATACTCAGCGCGTGGTAGTTGTATCGGCGATCGTTGCTGCACTGGTGTATATTCTCATGAACACGTTTTTTACCCCCAAGGTGTCTCTCAAGAGTTGTAATAAGAGTCATTACGGTGCCAGAAAGACGCTTCGTAAGAATAAGTCCAAGTACGCGCTGAAGCCTCAGGCTATCACCACCGCCGGCGAGGCGCCGGTGGGTGGCCTGAACAGCCTTCCCTACGAGGCCAAGTGCACCCCGGGCAAGCAGGACGGTGCTTACTACACCAAGAACCTGACCCCTGGTGGTATATGTGGCGATCAGGCGTACGTGAACAAGGCCATGCATGGCTATCGCATCGAGTCGGGCGTTGGTGGCCCGCTTCTCGGGCAGTAAATAAATATTCAACTATAATAATATGATTCCTAATTGTGATCAGGAAATCTATAATATCCAGGTATCTACAGCGAATGTTGATACGTACAGCCCAGGTTCCAGCAACGTGAGTTTCACCGCTACAATGACCAATACCCTGAAGGACGTGGTTCGTGCTGAACTTGTGACTGCAAGCATTCCCTGTAATACTTCTAATGTGGTATATGTGGTGGTCGATGAGCTCTGCACCCGGTATACTGATTTTGCAGATACCAAGCCGGCGGTGGGCGAGGGGCATTCCATTCAGACCAGTGGCACCAAGCTCAGGGATGCATTTGGTGCAATCTATAACGAGGATGCCAGTACCAAGAATAGAATTACTTACTATAACAGATATCCAATTATAGCCGAGTACCCTTACCCCATCCAGCGCCTTGATAAATTGACCGTCAAGTTGTATGGCGAAAATGGAAGCCTGATTACGGACCAGGGAAGTGCATTCTTTACTTTCCGTTTTATCTGTAAAAGGAAAAATATGTGTTAATAGCAGATAATGTCTGGTGCAGTAGCAATTTTAGTAGCAAAGGGCGTCCAGGACCAAGTTCTTACTGGCCCTAACCCAGAAATATCATTTTTTCGTTCCAATTTTAAGCGTCACGTGAATTTTTCTCAGGCGGTGTTGTCTCAGGTGGTTACGGGAACCACGGCTGCAAACGACGTCTCTGTGATAGAATTCACAAAGAAAGGCGATCTTCTTAGTTATGTATACCTGACTAAAAAGGTAAATGGTACGCTTCAGCCCACCATAACTTCACGGGATATCAAGCAGGTGGAGTTGCTCATAGGTGACCAAGTTGTGGACACTATGACTACCGATCAGTTGGTATCTTTAAGAAATTTTAGTGAAAGATACCCAAGAACTTTCAGGGGCACGGAGGATTCAAATGGGAATCTGGGGTTTGAGAATCTTTATCATTACCCCCTGGGATTCTTCTTCTGCGAGGCGTGGAGCGCAAGCATACCCCTGGTTGCTCTGCAGTACCACTCGGTCCGTGTGAGAATCACCTGGGGGCCGAATGCTACCAGCTCGGATGTGTACGAGTGTTGGACGAATTACGTCTATCTCGATACGGATGAGCGCGAGTATGCAACCCGCAAGCGTGACATCCTGATCTATCAGCACCAGGAGTCGCCCACCGGGCGCGATCTAACGTTTAATAATCCCGTCTCTTTTATATTTGGAAAGGCGGGTGTTACCGACATTTTTGGAAAGAATTCTCCAAATATTACCGATACTATCAAGTTGCAGATAAATGGCACGGATATAGTGGAGGAAAAGGAACTTGTGCCTCACTATACCATACTTCCAACCTTGTATCACACTTTGTTTGGCAGGTGGAACGTGAATCCTCCCATTTCAAACGTGCACGTAACAAAGGATCCCGGACAGGCTACGGTAATAGATGTGGATTTTGACAAGGAAAAGGCAACGAACGTGAGCTTTCTGTACCCCTTTGCACTGAGCTGTTCCTCGTTCCAGCCCACCGGTTCTTGTAATTTCAGCAGGCTTGATTCGGTCAAGCTCATAACTTCAAGTCCAATAGTTAAGCCAATTTATGCCCGCAATTATAATATTTTAAGGATAGATAACGGTATGGGTGGAATTTTATTTGGTAATTAATAATAATGAACCTCACGTATATACTTGCATTTTTGGCAGTGATTTTCGTGTTATCCTATGATACTAAATCTGGTATGATAGAGCGCCTCATGGGCGCAAGGCCACCGGCGGCTCAGAACAATACCTGCTGCAACGATAACAATTATATGGCCGGCCACCCCGTTCAGTGCGAAAACGCTCACTACCAGGGGCAGCAGTTTGCAAGCTACGATTATGGGTGTCCCGAGCGTCACCCCAAGGTCGAAGGGGGTGCGATAATAGGCAATTAAAGTTTTATTCACCCAAATTAAATGGAGTTCCTGAACTCGCAGTATTTTATGATTGGCGTGGTCGTGGTGGTTGCCCTTGTGTGCTACATGATGTGGAAGGAGGTAAAGAAGACTCAGGTGGACATTACGGGCCTTAAAACATTCTCAGGCAAGGTGGCCGAATACATCGAGAGCAATCAGCAGAAACCCGTGACCGTGGCGGTGACCCCGGCAGCATCCCAGGAGGTCGCCAAGGAGCCCGAGGTAATTGAGGAAAAAAAGGAATAATAAACTGTCGTAATAATGTAGGATGAAAAGTGAGCAGCGTCACAAGTGTGTTGTTATACCAATAACAAGGACCAAAAATTCTACCAAATTTTTGACTGTCCGTGATAAACGCCATAAGGAATGGACATTTATCACAGGGGGTTGTAGGAAAAGAGAAATTTCCGATCCAATAAAATGTGCAATGAGAGAACTGGACGAGGAAACTAGGAGTACATTTCCTATTAATGAACCAATTTACAAATATTTTACATTTACAACCAAAAAGAGATCTCCAGAAGAACTCGACCGAGACCGCAAGGAAGGCCTCGAAGTTACCTGTGTGTACCACGTCTATATATTCGTAATGGATTGTACCGACGAATACAGGCGGGAGGTTATATTCAATTTTGAGAAACAAAAAGATATAATGGAAATGCGAAAAAGGAACAAACAGCCAATAAAGAAATCAAATGATGAAAATGATTACATAGGATTTGACACATTTAAAGAGTTTATGAGAAAGCGCACTTGGCCATTTATCATAGAGTCTGTGGTGGTGCATCCAGAATTCGAAAATATTTTAAAAGTATTTTTTAATGACGAAGTCGAAGGCGTATCAGGTTAGACAGATATTCGAACTCAAAGGGCTCGATCCCACCGCCGAAGAAAATCGGGATGAATGGGAAAGTCTACTTTCAATGAAACTTATAGATTTATTACACATGATACAAGATCTGAGAAATGATTTTTGTACTTCTTTCATGGTATTAAGGTAAAAAATTTAATATATAATATGGAATTATGCATTGACTTTCCTCCCAAAAAGGGGAAATCCCCCAGTCACGTGTCGATGCGTGGGGGGGTTCATTACGTTCCACCAGATAGAGAAGATGAATTCTTCAGGACCTATACTCGTTTGGTCGAGGAAGGGTCTAAACTCTATCTGGTAGAACAGTGCAACACCAAGGAATTTAGGTTTTTCTTAGACATTGACTTGAAAGCACCAGAGGCTCTGAGCATCAAACAAATTATTGATATTTGTAAAAGAATATCAAAAATTGTAGATGGTGGGAAGTCTGTGATTATGGTTGCCAAACCCAAGCCGGTGGGTGATCAGGTCAAGTCGGGCATACACATGGTGTGGTTCAATTATGTCGTGGAATTGGATGAAGCCCATACTATGGTAGATACTTTGATAAGTGAACTAGGAAATGACTACAAGTGGGAAGAAATCTTGGATACTTCCGTGTACAGGGCAGGCATACGAATGCCTTGGTCTTGGAAATACAACAAAAAGACAGGGCAAGATGAATCTTGTTATTTGCCCCTGTGCTTTCTAACCGAAAAGCAGGTGGTGAGAGAGGTTAGCCAGAAGCCAGATGCACAGGTACTAAAACTATGCTCGGTTCGACTGTCCAAATCCGGGAAGCGCGAGGGCCAGTTTTCCAAGGCACAGCTTGCAAGGTCCATAGAAGATAATGGCAAATTTAATGAAGTTGAGAATTTTATTAGAAAATTTGTTCAGGGTCACAATAAGACAATCGTGAAAAATATAATGAAAAAGGATTCAAGCTTTCTTGTGATTGATACAAATTCTAGATATTGTGAGAATAAGGGTGGAATTCATTCAAGTAATAGAGTGTATTTTGTAGTGAATGGTGACGGAATTTTGTATCAGAAGTGCTTTTGTAGATGTGATATAAACAGGAGGCTAGGATTTTGCAAGGACTTCAAGGGAACCAAATGCAGGCTCCCGGGATCTTTGATGAAAAAACTCTTTGAATAAAGTAGTAATGATAGTGTTTATCATATTAGCAGCTATGATTATCGCAGTAGTTCTTTATAATCCACCATTGGAGAAATTCATAGGTGGTAATCCTTTTCAGGATGTTGATGATATTCAGAAGAAGATTCACGAATATTCGGGTATAAATAAAGAGTCTTACATGCAGTACATAACAGAAATTGATAACGCCAAGGCCTTTATTACAGATCCTGACATGGCTGCACGATCCCTGTACGCTGGCCTAGAACATCTCAGGAATCTGTGCCTTTCTATCCCGGGAGGCGATTCGGCCATACCTACCGCGATACAAGCGCTTTCCAGGGAATTGGGCAGTGCTATGGAACAGCACATTATCAATGGGGCACTTAACCGGGGCGTGCGATTCGAACCCGCGTATTTAAACGAAAAATTTCTTCCAATAATGTATTAGTATGTCTACTAACGACAATAAAACCCGCTATGGGCGCAGCATAAAGAAGCCCGAACGCTGGGAGCCCCAGGAGGAATGCGTCGATGACTTTGGTATAGATGAATACGATAGTGACCACGATGGCTCCGATGTTTCCTCTGTCGTATCGTATGATTCGGGTGAGGAAATGTCCGACGACGAAGATGACGGCTCGGACCTCGATGACTTCATTGTAGACGACGATTGCGAGGACTGAGTAAAAATAGAAAAACAATAACATTTTATGAAATTAAATGGATTCAGACATTACCCCAATATTTGAAAACCACAATGATCCCCCTCAGCAGCCAATGGTTCCTGAGGAAGATAACGAAAGCACGCCATTAGAGGAGTTGATGGCGCCGCAACAGCCGGAGCACCTTGCACCGGAGCCCCAGAATTCATACGGACCCCCGCCGATGCAAAATCCATATTATTACCCACAGCCCCCGCCTCAGGCGTTACCGACGCAGCAGCCACCTCAGTGGGATCCTTTTAAAAACATCAGCACCAGTACTTGGATTATACTCCTGGTAGCATTTGTTTTAGGTTTTTTTATAGGTAAATATAAATGAAAATACTCTGCATAGTAACTTTATTTATCCTGGGTTTATTAGTGAGTTATGGTCGGGTGGAGCGTTTTACGGATGAAAGATTTGAAAAGGTACTAAAGCAGGAAGAAAAACATTTTTTCGAATTCATGGGAGAAAAAGGTGGAAAGGCATATGATGGTTACAGATCACCTACAAGGGCGAGAATTAACAGGATACGTTCTACGGGCATAAAAGGTGCTGGGAAGAAGATGAATCTTCGCTCGGCAATAGTTACGGGAATTGTACTTAATAATTTAAAACCCACATACGAAGAATGCATTGGGGTCAAAAATCCCGGGGTGTGTAGGCGCGAAAAAAGGAAACAGGTTGGCAAAGTGCTTGGAGACTATGTGGATTATAGACTCAAAAAACTTAAACCAACGGAAAGAAAAGGATTCCGTAATGATTCGAAGGCTATGGTTTTACATTATTTGCAAGAAAATGAATAAGTGCTTACATAAAAATTATAAATAGTTCTAAAACAATTTATAATTTTTATATTTTAATTGTCAGTCCTGGGGACGCCTGTGCGAGAGCCAAAGTTCTCATTTTCCGCACCCTCCCAGGGCATAGTACCAGGTTTATAGTCGGACATATTTCCTTCGAGAGGTGCCAGTTCTTCGCTTGTTTCGTAGTTTTTAAAATTACCCATGGGCCCATATAGGAGTCGTTTATAAGGCACCACTTTGTGTATCCTGGCTTGGGAACCCTGGCCACCTACTATATCACGCATTATATCTAATGGTGTCGCCGAAAGGTCGGGTCTCTGTCTGTATGCCACATATACAAAAAGGGCAAATATTCCAACAATCGCAATTGTTATTAAATTTAATATGATACTGAGCATATCTCTTGTATTATTGTAATATTTTACTTAGATCCCAGTTGTGGCACACGATGTACTGGCCTCCTGGACCTTCTCCTTGCCCTTGTCATCCGAGGAAGGGCCGGCCTCGCGAGCCGCCTGGCGCTCCTTGACCTCCTCGGCAACCTTATCATCTGCCATCTTGACCAGCTCCTCGAGGGGCTTATCGGGAAACTCCTGCTTGAGCTTCTCCAGTACGTCCGCCGGGTGACTGAGGGGTGGCTCATCGGGCTTGTTGTAATACTTCGAGTTCTCGTCACCCGCCTTGATATACTGCATCTCATCGGCACCCGGGAGCGGCTTGGCCATCATGTCACGCTTGCGATCCTCGAAAAGCTTGCGAGCCTGGGCCTGGTTCTCACGATAAGCAGTCATCATCTCCTCCAGCTTCTCCTCAACATAATGCGTATCCTGGATCTCATCAGTCTTCGGTGGGATCACCAGCCACTGGAACATGTCTACCACATAAATGTCAAAGGTAGCATCCTCCTTCTGGAGGCGCTTGGCGTGGTTGGCAGCCTCGTCCTTTGTAGAGAAGCAGCCACGAATCTTAATAGCAAACTGGTCCGACCGCTGGGGGCGATCGGGGCCAACGATGGAAAGGCATGCGTAAAGCTGACCAGGGACAGTGGTGTAATCTCTCTCAAGCGAACCCATTTAAAAAATAAAAGCATTATATTTTTAAGTATGGAACGCATTCGCAAAACTCACAACTCAATTAAGAGAGAATTGATAACATCCCATGTGTCGGGTGGTACCAATGTACTTGATCTTGGGTGTGGTCGGGGCGGTGACCTACACAAGTGGAAAACAGTTGGGGCAAATGTGTTCATGATTGACCCTTGTGAAGCATCTGTTAATGATGCCAAAAAGAGACAGAAATCACTCGGAACTAGGTATCAATTCAAGGTGGGCGATGTGTTATCTGCCCCCAGAAAAGAGTATGATGTGGTGTGTTCCAACTTCTCGATACAATATGTGTTTAAAAATAGAAATTATATGCGAAGATGTTTAAATGCAATTGTGCAGAGGTTACGGGTGGGTGGTAAATTCATAGGGTGTGTTCCAGATTCTGAATTTATACGAATGAATCCCCGGTTCAAGGATGGACTTGGTAATTTTTTTACGGTGAATACTTTTAATGACGTCGGTGACTGTGTAGACGTGATGCTTGTCGATACTCCTTACTATAATGGCAAAGTTATACCCGAGCCCATTGCTCATAAGGATATTTTCGTAACATTTATGGAAAATAAAGGGCTACTTCTTACCGAGTGGGAGCCCATAATGAAAGAAAGATCTCATACCATAAGTGACTTGTATTCAAAATTTTGTTTTGTTAAAGTAAGATGAAAACATTTGCCTTCGTAGCACTTGCAGTGCTTTGTATTTACATAGTTATTACCACCAGTGAGCCCAAAGAGTTTTTGAAACTTCGGGAAATGTATGATAGATTTCTCAAAATTTTACCAAAAGAATTCTACCAGCTCAGGAAGAAGAGCGTCCTCGTGTGTCTCGAGGGCAAGGGTGAACTTGGGTACAATGTAAATAAAGGATACGAAATAGCCATATGCAGCGACAAAGATGTGAACTCTATGTTTCACGTACTGATTCACGAACTTGCACATTCCTCCGTCCCAGAGTATGGCCATTCCCGTAATTTCTGGAAAAATGCAGAAAAACTTACTTCTTTGGCATCCAATGCTGGGCTGTATCACCCCATAGAACATAAAAAGAATTACTGTGGTAAAACCATCCGTGATTAAATAAAATAATTTATATTATTAAAATGACATTTGAACTTAAAAGAGCTTCTCAGGGGGGTGCGGCTTGGGCCTTTTTTATGGCACTTATTCTTTTGAATAATTATTCATCTTCACTTGACAGGACTTGGCGTAGTATTTCCGTTTCACTTGTACCGGCCATTCTTGTGGGTCTCCAGCAAAATCCTTACTTTGTGAATCCCAAGGGCAGCGTTCTCTTGATTAGTAGCCTGATAACTTTCGCTTATATGACGATTATCCAGTTTAACCCCACAGTAAGGAAGGCAATGGAAGATCCCAATGCGGACCGCCTGGTATCGGGTATTTCATATGCCTCGGTTGCCATACTCTTTGGCATTGCGTTTGTGATTGCTTCCAGGGTATCTGGTGGTGGTTATAAAATCATTTAGATATACAAATCAATTCAAACGTATTTAATACATTTGTGTTGATTTGATAGATTACTTATTAAAAACGAACTTCTTTACGCCGTAGAAAGCACCGGCAGCTACCAGGCCAGTGGCCACGGTGCCAGCCAGTGTGCGCGCACCCTGCTCGTTGAATAACTGGGGCGCATACTTACCAATCTGTTCCTTAACTTGGGGTGAGAAGGCAACAACGGCCGCGGTGGCAGCCAGGAGCGCATCCATCTGGTCATCAGTAAGACCACCCGGGTTCTGGGCCTTTCTTGGGGCCGCCTGCTGAGGCTCGGGTTGAGCCGCCATGGGAGCCTGGGGTGCCATCATCGTGGGCTGAGGTGGGGCCATCATCTGCTGCTGGGGCGCCGGGGCATCCATGACTTCGTCGAGGGGGGTCGCGAGTTCCATCATTTGTTCTTTATGTATATTATTTTCTGCCTGAATTTTTGCCAAATTCTCGCGCTGCGAATCATAAGTGCTGGCCTTGGCCTCCTTCCCCGTTTCTGGCATGGGTGGCATGGGGTTGTTATTGAGGGGTACCATATCACTGGTCGCATTGAAATCGAGTGTTTCTATTTTTGTACTCATCTAGTTTTTCAGAACAAATTATGTCCCCCCCTGAGACGCAAAACCAGGTGCTACCTCTTTTTAACTACATTTATCTCGTGAGAATTTCGATTTCGTCTAACATTATTTGGGTCATTTTTATCCTGGCCTCCACCGCCACCGGGCTTGTACTTTTGCTTATGAACCTGCCACATTGCGGGGGAACCAACTCGGAAGTTCTTTCGCATCCTGGCCTTGTACCAGTACACACAGTCCTCTATTTTGTTTGACTTACTGGTATTATCCAGGACCAGACATTCATAATTTTCGGTACATTTGGTCATCACCTGGTTAAACATATCGAATGTTGGGAAAATCCCGAAGAAAGATTTGTATAATTTCTCTCTATTCTGCACAACATTTTCTCTCAGGATGAACACATAATCAACATTTGCCCGCAAATCGGGTGTAAGATCCATGCAATATTGCATTGTTAGCATAAAGAATACCTTCCAGTGCCGGCCATTCATGAAACACTGGCGAATGCATGTATCTTTCATAAATTTCCTGTCATACATGCAGTCATCCAGTAACAAGAATGCACCCGGGTCGGGTCTGTTCTGACTCACCATCTTCTTTTGCCTGTCCAGAATGCTCTCTATGACTTCTCTACTATAATCAGAGTGTATGAACAAATCTGGAACAAATTGCTGATAATAATGATTGCCCTCTTCTGTGGCACTCATAACAACTCCTATGGGTAAGTGCTTCTTGTGATACAGAATATCTGCCACAAGCGTTGATTTACCCGTGCCTCTCTTGCCTATAAATACGCAGACTTTATCATCGGCCATTTTGGCCGGATTGAATTTTTTTAACTGAATATTCATCCTGATATTAGCTCTGAATTTTGTGAGACACAAAATACGCAAAATAAATATATGCAGATAGTAGAATGTCCAGTGGCGGTCGTGTTCAGCTGGCAGCAGTGGGCGAACAGGATATCTTCTTAACTTCCAACCCTGAGGCATCTTATTTTTCAAAGAGATACAAACGGCACAGTCAGTTTGCAATACAAACCCTGGAAGTTCCATTCGAACAAGAAGCGAAGTTTGGCGGGAGGGTTCGGTCGGTTATACCACGTAATGGTGATCTCGTAAAGGAAATTTACCTCAAGGTTACTTTACCCGAAATAGACCAGGGTCTCGTATCTGATTATAACCCAATCACCGAAACCTTTGAGTCCGTGGATACGTTTCCTACATATTCAGACTCAATAGGCCACGCACTCATACGTCAGGCTGATATTAGGATCGGTGGTCAGACAATCGAAACCATAAATGGCGATTATTTGGACCTCTACGAGGACATGTTCACACCCGAGTCGCAGAGCCTGGCAATTGAGAACATGGTGGGTAGGACCTATCTGCGCACCGGCATGGGCCCTGCATCCAACGTCGTTTATAGAACTGAGAATGGTTTCAGTGCCGTTGGGGCATTTCCTCGCACGTTCATTGTACCCCTGCGTTTCTGGTTTACACAAGACCCCAGTTTGGCAGTTCCATTGTCTGCCATGCTTTATCAGGAGATGGAAGTAAATGTGAACTTTGAGGACATAGAGCGTCTGGTGGTTAGTAATCAGAAAACGATAACACAATTTCTCAAGACAACGGCGGGGCTCGGTGGAGTTCCTCTCGAAATAGAGAGTGCGAGTCTCCTCGTTGAATATGTATTCATAACAAACGAAGAACTTGATTTTTTTAGAAATAACAAACTGGACTACACGATCACGCAGATACAGGGCGCGGAAGTATTTATCCCCAAGACGGAAGATTTTACAGAATTTCCCAGACAGGTTAGATCGTATTTCAATAATCCGGTGAAAGAGCTATTCATAATTGTTCAAGAAAATATTAATCGACCTCGGTCCAGTGCCAATACGAGCACGGTCACGAATGACTACTTTAATTATAAATCATCAACAAATCAGGATATTCTGAATAGCCTAGAACTCCTGTTTAATAACAATACCCGCATAGAAAAAGAAGTTGCAGATGGATTTTATCTGAGAAATATCCAGCCCTTACAGGCACATACCAGAGTCCCTAAGAGATTTACTTATAATTATTCTTTCTCAATTGATCCAGAGAATTATGCACCCACGGGCCAAGTGAATTTCAGTCGAATTAAAGATATTCTTTTTAATCTGTATCTAAATCCAGCAAGAAACCAAGACAGAAGCGTGAGAATCTATGTAAAGAATTACAACGTTCTAAGAATAGAGTCCGGACTCTCCGGTATACTATTCAATTTCAATGGATAACTCAATTGTTCATGCGGCAGATGATCTTATTCGCCCAGTCATGGAATCGTCTATAGTGCTTGCTTCTCATTATTGCAAGAAGACAGGGAGGGATTGCGTGACCCCCACGGACATGGCGTATGCCATGAAGTTCTGTGCTCGAAACATGCTGGGTAAACATCTGGGTACAATGTATCCAGAGATATACGAAGAAGATGATGGTAACGACGATGATTACGAGGTCATAGATGACACGGATGATACACCGTTTTCGCGCTATTCGGGTGATGATGATATGCTGAATAGCGTGAATGAATGCTGGGATACTTGGGATCAGTGGGAGCCACAAGAACCGATGGCGCAAATGCTCAAGCGCGCCATAGATTCAAAAAATTAAAATGCTTTTAGAAATTAATGCACTCTTTCAAAAAAACAATAAGGGTCATTCCAGTACCACGGGGGTACGAAGGGCACGAGGAGGGTGCCTCTGTTCTTCAGGATGATACTTGTAGTGTTATATCAGACGTCGCAGATTACCCCGAAGATCAGAGCGAAGTAGAATATATCTCAGACTATGAACTCGAAGAAACAAATAAAGATAGTACAGGTGCAGAAACGGAAATCGAATCGGAAAATGAATCGGAGAACATTTCTTATAAATCCATTGAAAGCGTATTAAAATTTGAGGATGATTTTGCCGAAATAATTTTCTGAGTATACTTTATAAATAATGGATCCAATTGTTCAGCTTGCCGATGTTGGTGCTCAGCTCAAGACTCAGTCCCTGTCCATGGTGGTGGGTGGCTTCTCGTTCGCCGCCGCGATCGCGTGGATGGATGCCGTCCGCTGGGTGATCTCCCAGGTTGTCAAGGTACAGAAGAACGGTGGCCAGTACTACCTACTGACTGCCCTGTTCACGACCCTCCTGGCCGTCATTGCTTTCACCGTCGTGAGAGCGTTCGAGCCTACCATCAAGCAGGAGAAGCCCCTGTTCGCCGTAACGCGCCGCGGCTAAGCGATGACAACAGTATAACAACAACCAAAAACACCAATACAGCCCCTCCATAGACAAGCACTCGCTTGTCTCCCCAGGGCCTATATTGATCTTTAAATCTTTCCAGTTCGAGTTTGGGTGGTAACTCTATCATCTTCTCGACCTTTTCGTTTTCTTTGGTCACAATCAATTTATCCATAGATGCACGTATCTCAAACTTTAACACGTGGTTCCTTAACTTGAAGTCGTAGGGGGCAATATCATCGAAGTTATTGATGAAAAACTTAATATTCAGGCGATCCAAATATGGCAAGGGGCCATCGTGGAAATTCCTTCCAACTTTATCCGAAGAAAAATCATAATTTACTATTTTACTTCCAACATCTGTCTTGTTTATCAAGACACCATAGAAATCCAGGGGTTCGTGAGGGGTTTTGGTGTAAAGTTCGGTGTGCAAATGATCCTCACTATTACCACGTATTGATAGTATGATGGAATCTGGCCCATCCAAATTTACGATACCAGGGGCTTCAAGTGTTCCTGAAGAACTGGTGTAACTTGTGTGGTCAAACCCCAACACCAGGGCCGGATTTTTCCCATTACCAAACTGAAACGTGAATTCAGATGGGCCCGAAAATGTAAGCCTTTTTGTGGTTGAACTATATGCTACCGTATTAACATTTGATGCATTTATATCATTTTTTACCTGAGTTGCAAGGTCGGCACCGGTCTCATAGTCACCATTCGTGAGATAATATTGAACGTCATCTATGACAAATACATTATTGTGACTATCAATTATATATTGACTCAGGGGTACCCTGGCAGATGTCAGGTTGATACTTTCTATGTTGTAAAGGGGTCTATTGAATTCTATAGTATAATCTTGACTAGTTGGATACAGGTTCGTATCTCGTTCGGAGCTATCCACCGTAATGAGATAATTCTCCATTATATATTTCCAAGATAATATTAGATGAAACTTACCCCAAACCAGATTCGTTACATGAAGCAACTCCAGAATCCTTCCAAGAGCATTTTCTTTGTCTCGGGCCCCGCAGGTACGGGTAAGACTGCACTGGCCTGTCGTCACGCTGCCAGGTTACTAAAGAAAAAGAAGATTGATAAAATAATTATCACCAAGCCGGCTGTCAGCGTGGACGAGGAACACGGGTTCTTGCCAGGAGACATTAAGAAGAAGATGGCCCCCTGGCTCTTGCCAATTACCGATGCCTTGGAGGAAAATATGGAGAAAACTCAGGTTGAGGCACTCATTCGCAAGGACGTGATAGAAATTGCACCCATAGCCTACATGCGAGGTAGAACTTTTAAGAATTCCTTTATACTCGGTGATGAGATGCAGAACTCCACGCCCTCGCAGATTAAGATGGTCATGACTCGTCTGGGCGAAAACTCACAGATGGTAATTACTGGGGATGTTTCACAGCATGACAGAAAATTGGAAGAAAATGGCATGGCAGATTTCCTGTATCGTATTAGGGATGCCGAAGACCTGCAGTATATAGATCACATAGTACTGGAAAATAAGGATATCATGCGGCACCCGGCGGTGGCCGAAGTTTTGGGGTTTTATTAAAATATGTAAAACAAAGCTGTATAGCGCATTTCAAGTTCACGTTATAAATATTTTGAATGTTTACAGAAATATTCAAAATATTTTTTAAATTTACGAGAAATTTTTGTTGAGAGGATTGTTGGCATTGACTCTCTTGGCCAGTCCCAGGTCATAGGAGCGGTAGTCTTTGTTGCCCTTATAGGAGTTGAATTGATGGTACTGATCCTTAACATAGGTCTGATTAGCCGAACCCGTTGGTCCCTGGACACCCTGCAAGCTGGTGGAAGCGCTGGTGCGCGTGGCCGTGGTAAGACCCTGCTGCTTATTGGCGTCGAGGCGTACGTTCATTCTACCCGCATTACCGGCGCGGTCTTTCTGACCGCGATTCACGGCCGCGCGAATACCAGTGCTATACACAGGGTCCTGCTCATAGGCACCGTGGAAAGAGTTGATACCCGGCGCCGCCACGTCATTGATGCGCTGCGTGTTAAGGTCACCCTTGTTACGGGTGGGGTTATCCTGGACCGCCATGCCGGGCACGAACTTACTGGCCGGGCCATATTCCAGACCATCCGTGCGCATGGTGGTAGTGGAGCGGTTTGTCTGGCGCTTGGTGCGCTCATAGTTCTGCCTGCCGGCCATGCCCGTGAGGGCACCCCCCTGGCCTTCGGCGCGGCCGCGCGCCGGGGGTCTGCGCTGCCAGGTGGCCACAGTACGTGCGGGCCTCTCCTGGGTAAGCTCACCTATCATGGCACCCTTCTTGACAATTGGGTTGGCGGGACCCGCGCGACCCGGGAGTGTATTGAGCTTATAGGCACCCACATTGTTAGGCATGACACGGTATAGCTGCTGGTACCCACCAAACGCCGGCACATCCGAGCCTACGCCCAGACCCGGGCCAATCCGCTGCTTCTCCGCGGGCTGGACGTTGTTCATTTTGCCCGAAACATTCTGGCGATCATATAGATTGTATACCGGCTGACCGTACACCTGCTGGCCATTTGCGGGGGAAATCACGCCAAAACTCGGGACCTCTTGCTTACTCGTCTGATTCTGTGGCGGTAAGATATATGCACCATCTCTGATATCAAGCTGGCTCTGAGCTGCACCTTCCGCTGGAGTATTTATATTATTTCCAAAAAAGGGTGCAGGCTCCCCGACTTCATATTTTTCCTTGGCGCTTAGACATCTACCGGCATAGATTAAACCACCCACTGCTACTAATGAAAGTGGATCCATTTAATGTATTATTAGATTTATTTCTTGCAATATCTCTGTAGGAAAAGATCATTCTGAAACTCACCCCGAGTGCTTTCGGGGTCATAATCACGTGTGCGCTGGGGAAGCATGCACTCAACGTTTTTAAGGGGGAAATCGTATGGCTCAGAGGCATAGTATTTATTGAACTCCGATGTGCTCTGCGGCCTGAGCATGTCATCAACCTCAATGAGCTCGTGCGGAGCACCCTTGCCCGCCATGTACGGGGCGGTGCCATAGATCACCGTGCTGGGGCGACAGCAATAATTAAGGTTTGCAGGCTGAGGGTATACGAAAACATGCTGGTCCGCGCGGCACTCTGGGACCGCGCGATCCTGCACCCGCTGCAAGCCGGGCTGTAAAGTATAGGGACTGCTATTTTGCATTTAATATACGCTGGGAAAATAAGTGGGTGAAAGGGCACCAGTCATCGCACGAAGCTGCTGGGTCTCGGGCATCCTGGTATTACCCTCGGCCGAACAGGCACCCTGGTCATCGCGGCACACTGGCTTGAACTTCTTACCATAGCACCACTCGGCAAAACCCGTCTGATCACCGGGGATGTTAGTCACGGGCATGCTATAAAATCTGGAGGCAGCCTGGTTGCGGTGACCGTAGATGTCGGCGGCATCGTGGGGAAAGGTGTCATCCAGGTTTTTTCTAACCCGGTTCTTAACAGTGGGATAATAGGCAGCGCTGGGGCGATCGGGGTATTCGGTGTAGTCACTCAATAACATATTGGCAAGTGGGTTATCCATAGTTGGTGCCTGGTAACTGGGGCGCATAAAGGAAGGCTCCTTGCGATCGGTCGCACGCACCGGGCGCGAGGTCATATCTGCCACCATATCCGCTTTATAAAATGCATAAAGAGCGCCAATAGCCACACAGGCCAACACAATTACACGGGCATCGCGCTGAATAAAGAAAAGCAATAAACTTATGTACATTATGAATCTTGTTGTCGAATTAATTCTCTGATTTACATTCTGATCCGCATGGGGCCAGAAGTTGAGTATTTCATCTTTATCAAAAAGTGTGGAAGGGTCGTCAAACCAAACACTCATTCTTTTATACTTTACTTAGAAAAATTCCCACCCATGGACTTGACCATGTTTCGCATAAGATCCTCGGGTGATCCGCCACCCTGGGCATCCAGCAGATTCTTAACCATGCCCATAGCTTGCTTCACATGCTCTTCGGAAATATCGGCGTCTGGCTGGACCTGCTTGGCGATGTTTACCACCGCATCCATGGGAATCGAGTTGAGATCAAATTTCTCACCATCCTTGGGCTTTGGAATGGTATTTGCCAGATTCATAATCTGACCCTGGACATCCTCGGATATCTGGGGCATCTGGGGCATGGCCGTCGTCACGCCGCCTGTAATAAGTAGGTACTGAAGGAACTGCCAAATGCTCTGCTTGGTCGAAGCCGAAAGCTGCGGAGTCCACCACTTCTTAATATCAAGGTCATTCAGGAAATCGATATCACCCTCGAGGAAAAAGGTCTCATCCATAGCCATGATCTTGTCTGCATAGGGCTTTGCAGAATCAGTGAAACTTTCCATGATCTTGCGAGGATTAGCCTTCCTCAAAAGATCAAATGTCGCCTTATACTTCTTCAGATTCGCCTGCTCCGGAAAAGTACATGTAAGCTCATCCAGAAACTGTTCTAGCACCTGAATAAAAGCGCCGACGTTAGCCATTTATATAGAATATGTCAAAAACTTTAAGTAGTTAAAATGGATCGGTCGAAATCTTCTCACGACCACCAATTCCATTCGAAATTATGAAGTAAACCATAATTGCATTGAGCACCGCGGGCTTGAGATACACGCTCATCTCAGGTTTGGGCTCATTATTAATTTTATGCTTGAAAAATACATACCCAATGGTAAGGACCGCCGCGGTCAAGGCCGCACCTTCCGGTGTTTTGAGCTGCTCCATATTATAATATTATTGGATTTTAATTTCTTGTTCGCATTGTCATGTTCTCACTATCTGGGAAAAGATCGCCATCATCGCCATCGCCGTCCTCCAGCAGCTCCCTGGGCGGTCTGGCGACCTGAATGTCCTTTACTTCTTCTGGCGTGTCATCCGGATCCATGGGGGCATCATCCTCGATTGATGGCGCGGGCTCGGGGGTGGGCTCCCGGGGCAACGCGTTCTCCTCTTCCAAGTTCGTAGGGACGTCATCCTCGAGCGCCTCGGGGTCCTCCGTGTCCTCCTCGGGGTCAACGTTGCTCTCAACTTCGGTGGCCGCACCATTGTTTCCAATGTATGTATCCAGAATTGTTTGCACTGGTACCAAAGACTTTACCACAATATCCAGGGTACGGCGGTTCATTGGGCGCATCTTATCAATCTTATCATCCTCCGAAAGGTCCTCGCTGACCCAGTAGGGGTTTTTGTAAAGCGCCTTGGCATTCTCCTCGTAGACCTTATAAATGAAATCCTCGCTCCTGGGAAGCTTAATGGCAACCTTGGCCTTGTCCGTGCGCAGCCGAACACTCGATAGAATCTTGGTGTAGCCCACAAAAATGGCAGTCAAAAGTTCGCGGAAATAGGCACAGGAGTTCGAGACCTCGGCCGTGGCCTCGCGGAGCACACCCTGATTCCAAGACTTTATGTCCTTTAAGTACTGCTGGAAACGGATGAGAGTATTCTTTCCATTTGAGTCAACCTTGGCTCTCTCATACATTTCATCAAACGTAGTAATCAGAAATGGAATGAGAATGTCATTCATCTGATCCATATACTCATTATAAGCGGTAGACAGGATTCCCTGTTGATCCATTTATGATTAATAAATATTTATTATTATTTGTATTTGGCCGCATATTTTTTAAGATTTAAAAAGCTAGGAAGTCCCATATCATCTTCCACGGACCCCCCCTCTGTGTCACACTCGCTCTTCTTCCTGACTTTCCAATCAACGTAGATATCACATTCACTGACTCTTCTCACGTAATAGCCAGCGTTTTTGAGCTGCCTTTCTATATACACTGCCGCAGACGCTCTGTTGTATATTGGAAATCCCACAATGAAATGTGGTACGGTCACAACCGTATTAGTACCCTTGGATTCTGAAATTGTCTGAATCTTTTTAGAAATTTGATCGAGTATTTTCTTGTATGTTTCCTTTTTTATTTGCTTCCTTTGGACCTCGGCCTTTTGTAGCTCCGATGCAGCCACGAGTGGCATCCTTATATTTCTTACTGATTTTCTTGGAGCGATTTTATCACAGCCGCAAGGGCATCCTTGCTAGGACTAACATCCTTGAGAATCTGTGGATACTCGACCCACCCTGCAGCGCCGTTGCCACCATAGGCCGCCGGGCCCGAGATATCCGCGGCCGGTACTTGGGTACGTATGGAGGCTATAGTGTACTCATCGCTGCCCTTGTTCTGTAAAACCTTGGCCAAAATCTCAGCCACAAAGGAATGCTCGTGATCGAAAAACATGAAGCGGGCATCGTAGGCATCGCCCGTAGAACCGGTGTATTTATTAATATAAATAGTCTCAATTGGTTGCATGCACTTGCCGGTGATCTTGTTGACGGCGGCCTTTACAACCTGAGCAATCGCATCCAACTTGGCCACCGGAATCTCGGTCAGGTCCTTGGTATAAGTGGAAAGATCAACACTCTGCACATCTTTGCTAAAATTGAAATCATCCACCGGCTCGTGCCATCCACTGAAACCAAAGTCCACGAAATCTTCGTGCGATCCGCACAAACAGAAGAACAAAAGTATGACCAGGGCTATTACCAAATAGTTCATTACTATAGTGCGTTAAAATTTTTTTCATTAAACCTGATTTAATAGTAGCCATGGCAGCACTTTTGTTATACAGCACGAGATGCCAACATTCGGTGAGTGTCCTGAATATTATTCAAAAAAACAAGGCGCTTCAGTCCGTGATTACATTACATGATGTCAATAGACAGGGGGTGCCCCACCAGTTGATTGGAAAGATTGATTGCGTGCCAGCGCTTATCACGAAGGATGGTAACATAATGTCCGGCAAAGAAGTAAGGAATTGGATCACATCAATGATACCAGACTCTAACGAAATAGGTAGCATTGGGTTTGGTGGAATGGCAGCGGGGATACAAAGCCTGGAAAATCCGGAAGAAAATGATGAAGATTTCTTTGACCTAGATAGTTACGGCTCAACCCTGGCACCACCCATGACTCCCGAACTCCAACGCAAAATAGATATGAATGTTTCGGAGGCATATAATCAGGCACAATCGAAATAAAGAAATAAGTATAATAATACGTAATGCACCTTAAAACTATTCAAGCAAGTGCTCTCAAGACCTGCTTCGAAGTTTTAAAAGACATCCTTAATGATGTTAACATCAATTTTACCAAAGATGGTGTGAACATTACCGCCCTTGATAATGCAAAGGTTGCGCTTATCAACATGAATTTGCAAGCTTCCAAATTCGAGGAATATGAGTGTGATCGGCCGGTGACAGCCGGTGTCAACATATCGAACTTTTTCAAGATTTTGAAGATTATTACCTCAAATGATATTCTTAGTATCAGTGTTACAGACACGGAGTTTATGAAGATTGTTATCGAGAATGACACCAAGAACTCCAAGAGTGTCTTTGAACTTTCGCTCCTGTGGATTAACGACGATACTCTCGAGATCCCCGAGATTGTGCCAGACTGTACGACTATACTACCATCGGTGGATTTCCAGCGGATATGCAGGGACATGGCCAATATCGGAGAATATGTTTCGATCCATAGGAACAGGAACATATTAGAGATTATCTGTAACGGAGACTTTGCCAAACAGGTTACTAGCATCGACACCGAACAAGATGATTTCGATGATAGTATCGGTAATAGGTATTCATTAAAGTTCATTAATATGTTTACCAAGGCCACAAACATGTGTTCCAATATGAAGATTCAGCAGAAGAACCCATCGAACGAGATGCCCATCAACTTTGTGTATGATGTGGCCAATCTGGGAAATGTTGAGTTTTTCTTGGCAGCATCGCTTAATTAGTTATAGCAAGCACGCTATCATCCTCTGTTAGAACCTTGCTTGACATTATATATTTTACACGAATCTTTTGATAATCATATTTCATTACATCCTTGATTTCTACATCCTGGTTATGAAAATCACCCTTGGGGCCCGCGGCCTTTTTGAAATGCTTTGTGATTTCCTTGACCTCGTTACCAAATTCGTCCAGAGCCCATACTGAAATGAATGGCATAGTAAACCTGAAGCCACTGGGCTTATAGGGCCACGAGATGTTCTCTGTATTTCTGGAAATGAACTTGTAAGACTTGTTTCCATACGAGTACTTGACAGTGTAAACCAGGCCAGACACGTTGTCGGGGACGAGTGCCAAAATTTTTCGCAAACGTTCAAGCTTGTGCTTTCCATCATGCGTGATATCCCAGTGATATGGGGTGTCCGTGTCGCTGTTCCAATAATAAGACTGTGACTTCCACGGATCCGGTATCTTCTCTATCGCATCCATCTCAACAAGTACATCCGCATAGTAATCTAGAGATACGCGCTCAATATAATAGTCTGGCAGCTCATACAAATATCTCATAAATTGCCGCAGATAATAACATAATGTAATAAACATATTAATTATATAAAGAGAGTAATCTTTATTTGAATAATGGAAACAAATCTATTATCGTATTACGAAAAACGATTAAAAGAGTATCAAGAAGATCCAATGGGTCAGATGGATTACATGCTCAGGGCGGCACCTTACATACAGGAATTCTACTCTTTAAGTGAAGAGGCCTGCCCGGACGAAAACTTTCCACTTGCCATAAGAACAAATGTCCAAGAGCAGGAACTATTTAAACGATTTATGATCGAAGTCGAAAATGATGATAGTTATCGCGAAATACGAAGGGTAATGGTGGGTGTGTGTAAGAAGTGTGGAAGCGCAAATACCGTTACTCACTCATCTGCCGTGATGGTCTGTATGGATTGCGCAACCACAATAGAAACATTGGGCGAAGAACTTACCTACAAAGAAGAACAGGAAATTGAAAAGAATATCGTGTATTCCTACAAGCGCGAAAATCATTTCAATGAATGGATCAGTCAATTCCAGGGTAATGAACGAACCACTATCAGTGTAGAAATTATAGAAAAACTTCGTTACGAATTTAAGAAACAAAAAATCAAAGAACTCAAGGACATTACGCACCCCAAGGTCCGGGCACTTCTCAAAAAGCTAAGACTCAATAAATACTACGAACACGTGCCATATATAACATCCATACTCAACGGCTTGACACCGCCCAAAATGAGTAACATGCTTGAAGAAAAATTACGATTAATGTTTAGTGAGATTCAATTACCATTTGAGAAACATTGCCCCAAAGAACGCAAGAATTTTTTGAGTTACTCGTATGTATTATACAAATTTTGCGAAATTCTGGGAGAAGATGAATTTCTGCCATACTTCCCACTCCTCAAGTCAAAAGAAAAACTGAAACAACAGGATAAGATATGGAAAGACATGTGCAATGAACTCAAATGGGAATATATTCCGACAATTTAAAGATCTATATATTTTCACGTGTACAATATACACTTGAAAATATATAATAATGATGTTAATTAATTGTTTGCACCTCGATGTCATCTGCGCCCGCAAAGGGGAAATTGATAAGCAGGCCATTGTCTATCCCAGTGAGGTTCATATAATTCCTAAGCTGATTGATCTCCTTTTGACGCAGCGCATTCACAGACTTTAACTCAACTATGGTATCATCGTTGACTACAAGATCAAGGCGCGAATTGCCGACGACATGACCTTCATACCTGATTGGGACAACTCTCTCGGTGTCATATCGCACACACGCTTTCCTGAGACCAACTTCGAGCGCACGGTGATAGACAGCCTCCGAATGACCATGACCGAGAGTCTTATAAACGTGGCGAGCTATGTCTATTATCATCTACTTTAATTCACGCAACTTTTCTCTAAGCCAATTCATATCTTTGCGCAAACGACGGCGAGCCAGGAGCTCCTTGGTGCTCCGAGGGTTCTTGCGATAAATAATAAGCACGTTGATACGACGAATTAACTTGCCAAGGGCCGCGCGCTTAGACATGCCATTTCCATACTGGAGACCACGGATCGCCCTGGCCAGCGCCCTGTGACGCGTCAGCTCCGGACTCGCCACCTTGTATCCATACTTAGTAAGGCCACCCTTAGTATCTATGGGGATTTTCACCGATGGTGAAGACATTTATTATATAAAATTATTTTTAATCGTTATGACATTGCAAATATTTTTCTTTGAGTATTTGTCATAAATATACCATAATTTTTAATGTACTTATTTTTATTATTACTACTAGCAAAACGTCTTATATTGGCGGGATTTCTAAAAGTCCTATTATACGCATTGAATAATGCCATAAACTTTTGTTTGTCGGGCGGTATTGACCCAGATATACCCCTCAGATTCGCAATGCCTATGGTTCTGTTCTTCTTATCGCCAGTTTTTAATAGTTCGACCGCCGCATTTATTCTTGCACCTATATTGTTTTTTTCGCGCAATTTATCTTGAACAACCTTTAATTGCCCGGGAGTCAAAAACTTATTAAGCCTTTTGTTCATAATGTTGCGCATTACATTTAGCTGATTTTCCGTAGGATTCCATGCCCTATTAAACATGCTTGCAAATATTTTAGAATTTTCGGTAGTTTGTATAAATTTTCTGTAGTCTTCGAGATATTTTCTATCATTACTTGTTAATGCCATTCCTATCCCCGCGTTCATGTTTTTGAGTAAGCCAGAGAGTAGCTGCCTGCCCCTGTCTCCTTCCGATTTGGCAATTTGCTCCTTGGCATTGGCAATCGTCACTTGTACAGGAATTTTAAGTGAACTTTTAATTTTCTTAGAAGCCAAAGCAACCGTTGCAGGACCAGCAACTGGAATCGGGTCGAGACCGTTGTTTGAAACTATTTCCGCTTCTCTAATATTACCGGCACCGGATTCAAAATCCATTGCATTTTTAACCCTATTGACTGCGGCATTTAAGTTTTTAAGTTTGAAATTAAGGTAAATCGGGTTGTTCTTCAAGAAATTATTTAATCTTTTCACATTTGTATTATTATTTCTGCTCCGGAATGCATTGATCAAAATATTTTTCTTGCTGTTTATAAAATCATTACCAAGCTTATCCCCCGGGGATGTAGGCAGGTTATTAGCAGGCATAGCGCCACTTACGCCTGCACCCCGTTTAAAGACCCGGTATTCCGAGCATCATTCCGGTTGACGGCACCCAGGGCATTTGCTACAAGGTTTGCCGCCTTCCTGTTCAGCTTAAAGGAATTGTTGTCATTACCCGCATTGGCAATCTTTTGGGCGACTTTCATTCTCTTAGTCTGGTTGATGTTTTTGAGGTTCATAATTTCATTCACGAGATTGCTTAGCGTGCCGTTAGCCATTGTTCTACTGCTAAGTACACTTCGCACGGAATTGCGATTGGCATTGGCGTTGGCACCGTTGTTCCTGGCGTTGGCATTGGCATTGGCACCGTTGTTCCTGGCGTTGGCACCGCTAATACGCTTTTTAAGTGCATTAGCTTCATTGAGAGTCTTTCTTGTGGTAATTAAGCCATTTCTCAGGGCATTCCAAGTACTGACAGGGTTCTTGCCATTGCTAGTTGCAAGTTTATTCGAAGTATAATTTGGATTGTTATTAAAATTCCGTGCAATTTCGGCAGCAAACTTATCCACAAGATCATTAATCTCCTGATTTATACGTTGTAACTCAGCCTTGGCAATGGTTGTAGTATACTTTGGATCTGTTTTGTATTTATTCTCCACATTCTGAACTTTCGTCGAAAGTTCTCTGGCCTTGTCTGTGTATCTAATTGCATTATTTGTTTTTGACGCGCGCCGTGTTTTTTGTAGCATGCGAGCAAAATATCCAGGTTTCTTTGTCACTTTGTTCTCGGACATAGTTTTATACTATATACATATATATTTTTACTCGTTACGTCTTGCTATCCTAATTTGCAAATCCTGTATTTTACCAATTCTTCCCCTTAACGATGATATATTGCTATTAATACCTGCATTCGTTTCTTCCGGCTGTAGCTGTGGCTGAGGTCGAGGTGCAGAGACCTTGCTAAGTTTATTCTTTTTTGGTCCGAAAAGTCTACCTAATACCCCCCTGGATTTTCTGGGTGGGAGTGTGCGTCTCGGGTCAGCTCCGGCATTTGTCGGGGTGATAAGTGGCATGTTTGGTCCCTTGACTTGCATCATGGCATTTGGTCTCTTGACTTGCATCGTGTCATTGGAGTTGCGTGGCATGTTTGGTCTCTTGACTTGCATCGTGTCATTGGAGTTGCGTGGCATGTTTGGTCTCTTGACTTGCATCGTGTCATTGGAGTTGCGTGGCATGTTTGGTCTCTTGACTTG
>Ga0181369_1000051_pt1 | contig 30224 bp, 29 predicted proteins | sample LowvirmetaG_8_FD_130088 | JGI IMG/M metagenome (GOLD analysis project Ga0181369, IMG submission 130088) | Marine viral communities from the Subarctic Pacific Ocean - Lowphox_04 viral metaG | ecosystem: Environmental > Aquatic > Marine > Oceanic | place: Subarctic Pacific Ocean | collected... | reverse complement strand
TTACGAGGTAAACATCTTTGAGTAGGTTCTTTTTTATCCATTGTACCACAGGGCCCCTCAATTGTACCAGCAGTATTAATTTTTACCCAGTCTTCTTTTTTGAACCAATCTCTCAACGATTCTCTAACTATTTCTCTAAGACGGGATTCAGTAATCATTCGTAACTATTTACTTTTTTACCTTTAAATTTAATATCACCCTTACATACTTTTACAGCTCGACCCGAAAGATATGCTGATGATTTTTCACCTGCTGCTTTACGGGCTTTAATATAATCTTTTCCTCGCTTACAAAGTGAATCTTTTTTCTCGGATAAAATTTTAATTTCTTGAATTTGTTTAGTAATTTCTTCAACAGTAGCTTCAGGATTAGATTTTTTTAATTCTTTAATAGTTTCCATTAACCCATCCTCTACTCCAGGGGAAATACCAACCATAGTATCTATTTTGGGTTCATTAACTTCAAAATCTAAATATTGTTTAGCTGAGGTAATATAATCCTTAGCTTTAATTACTTTTGATTGCCACCAATGGGGAAAATCTACTTCACCTTCTATATTATCAAATTCAGAAACCATCTTATATAATGCTATAACATCTTTACCTAAAGTATAAAGGTTAGCTTTTAACATTCCAGGTTCATCATCTTGATGACCCAAATCTAAATCACCCTCTTCAACTTTTCCTCCTTTTTTCTTGATAATAGCTTTTTGAAGACCATCAGGTAGGTTATCTTTTTGTTTTCCCTTTAAAGCGGGATGATCATCATATTTATCTGTTTTTGCTTCTTCCATAGGTTTGGAAAGAGCATTTTTGATAATCTCTCTAAGTTTATCTTTTGATTCCATTTCGGCAATTTTTTTAGCTTTTGAAGTTGCGGTGCCATACATTACTTTTTCTGCATCGGCACCATATTTTTTAACAAGTGATTTTTTATTATCTAACATTCCCTTTATGATATCATCTCTTTTAGATAATTCTTGGGGGGACATTCCTTTTCTTTCATTCATTTCATTAGCATAAAGAGCTTTTAAGTATTCTTTAGCATCAGATGCATTATCAGAACACCCAATAGGTTTTTTAGAAATATTCTTATTATCATACTTCTTATGAACGCATTTACCTACTCTTTTATAAGGCATTTTATTGCATTCTAAGGGTTCTTAAAAACCGAGATTTTATATGTTCTTCTTCCTGTTCCTCTTTTATAATTTCTGACCTTGTAAAGTATGTAATAGTATTACCTATCTGAGTTACTAGTTTAGGATTATTTATTTTTTTAGCAGCATCTAATGCTTTTTCTAAAGCATTTTGAACTTCTTGCTCTTCAGGAGACAATTGTATACCTTCATCATCAACTACTTCAATTTCTTCCTTTTCTTCGGTTTCAATTTCTTCTTCCTGCTCTCTTACCTCTTTAGAACAATGCATCTCATTCATAATAGAGGTTTTAATTATTTCCTTTAGTTCTTCCTTGGTCATGGTATTAATGTTATATTTTATAAATATGTATCTCTGTAGTTAGAATTATTTTATTTTTTTAGATTCTAAATATTCAATTCCTTTATTTAAAGCTTCTTCTGCTCGTTCTTTGTTTATACCCCCATCCCATTTTTCTACATCACCGGCCTCAGTTATAAATGAGTTATTAGTTTCTTTTAGAGCTGCTTCCATAAATGAGGTATAATCCGTTATCATACCGTCTATATCAGTATTATGAATACCCTTTTTATATTCTTCCCATTTACCTTCTAATTTAAGAAGTTGTTCTTTTTCAATAACACAATCAAAACAAGTTTTATGGATCTTATAATATTGGGAATCAAATCTTTTTTTCATTAATGTGTTACATTCAGGGCAAAATAGGGGGGTTTTAAAAGCTTTTTTAGCCTTATCTAATTTCGTTATATTTTGTCTAATTCCCTCTTTTATAGTCCAAGTTTGACCTTTTTCTTCCCATATATCACCCTCTTTTCTTTTTATGTATCCCTTATTATAACCAACACTTTGGGTAATTTTATCTCCACTTTTCCCCTGTACCAGATTTCTTATCCTTTGAACATCTTTTTTATTAAATTCTTTTTTTAAAACATTATCTCTCATAAACCAAGTTCTTTTAATTTTTTAATTGTGCTAGCTGATGAAGTGTGGTGAATCCCAATACCACCCATTGCACTCCATGCATCAATAGTATCCTGTCTATCATCTATTAAAATGGCATTTCTCTTGGAATAATTGGGTTTATTTTTGGAAGATGCCATTTTCATTTTTACTCCAGGTAAATTACCATCTCTCCATTGTCTTTTTCCTAATCTGGAAACGGGGTTCATAGATGGTGCGGTTAAAATAATAGGATTATATTTTTGAATATAACTCCAATATTCTTTACCATCGGACATCCATTCCATGTTAGCCCAAAAATCTAACCCTCCAATATTATCAACTAAATTCCAAAACTTTTTCAACCCAAATTTATTTTCATAATCTTTAGGTGCAATACCCTTAGAAAATTCTTTAAATCTACTATCGAAGTCAGTTAATACACCATCCATATCGGAATAAATAGTATATTTAGTTTCTATTTTTTCTTCTTGCTCTTCTAAACCACGAGCTAATTCATAGGCAAAAGCAGATATCCCAAAAGGATCTTTTATTTTTTTCTTTTCGTGTAATTGGCTATCTGTGTAATTCCTAAAATTAATATTGCCTTCTAAATACGCTTCCTTTTCTATATTTTCGAGATAATCATTTTCTAAAGTATTAGTAGTATTAATACCTTTTAATTTACCCTCTAAATTTTGTTGATGGTGAATCATTTCATGGGAGAATGACCTAACAATATCTTTTGGATGTCTACCTTCAGTATATAATACAATAGTCATTGCCTTAGGGTCATAATATGCTGTTTTACCTAAAAATTCTTGGGCATTTTCCTGATCACCATGTTTAAAAATAACATTAGGTAAAGGAGTAATATTTTCCCCTTTTTCTAACATATGTTTAGTTAGATTTAGGATTTGTTGTCTATAATCTATACTATCAGAGTAAGTAGCATTTTCATTAATGTTAGTAGTAGTTTTTAAAGTCTTAGCTAACTGTAATGCTTTATAATATTTTTGGTTTTTGTCTCCTAGTTGAGCTCCTTTCTTTTTAGGATCTTTATCCATTTTTTTCAAACGTGATATTTCTTTTTTAATTAAAGATAACGGAACTTTTTCCCCTTTTTTTATTCCTAGTCTTTTTCTAACAGTACCCTGTTTTAAATTACCTGCCTTTTTACCTTTAGCAGCCATTTTTTCATAAGTGTCTCCTTCATCTACGGGTTCATATGCTGATCCGTAAGGAGAGGATTTACCTTTATGCTTTTCTTGTGATTTAGGATCTATATTATCTGTAATATCTCTATAACTGCTAGCAGGAGGGAATTCCTCCATTTTTTTAATAGCTTGAGCCTTAGTATTAAAGGGACCGAATTCTTGTTTAATGCCAGCACCCAGTGGGTCATCCTGTCTATAATAATATTTATTACCTCTTTTTTCTATAGCTCTGTATCTTGTACCTACATTACTCTTAGCAAATCCCTTTAAACTTTCGTCTTGTTGTTTTAAACGTTTAGTTTTTTCCTTGGATTTTTCTTTTCTATTAGTAATATAATCTAAAGCTCTTTTTAATCTGCTTTTAGTATCTGGATCTTTAGAATTTTGATAAGCTGCTCTTACCCTTTGATGAATTAAATTAATTATTTGAGATTGACGGGCATGAGATTTAGCTTTAAATGATTTTTTATTTAAAGTATCTACTATATCTTCCTTAGTTCTAAATTTAATTTTTACTGTATCCTTAGGATCTTCATCTGTGTATAAACGTCTTTTAGAACCCTCAGGTTTTTTACCCGTTCCGGTTTTTGGATCTTTTTTCTTATGACCCCCCTCATTTATTTTTTTAGATACCATAGTATAAATTTGTTCTTTTTCCTCAAGGGATAGGTTATTAGGTAATAAAGAAAAAAAACCGGTTTTATCATTATTTCTTATATATTCTCTAGCCTTAGTACCACTAATCCCTTTATCTGCAGTTTCAATAGTGATTGGAGTAAGATTAGGGTAATTATCCTTTTTAGTAGTAAGATGTTTAGTCCTTAATGCTATGTCTGCCTCATCATCTTCTTTACCCTGCCTTTTACCTAAAAACCATTTATATTCATTTTGGGGATTATCCTTTGCAAGGTTATAAACAGTGCGGATAGGAGTAGAAACAGGTAGTATTTCAACTTTTAAAGGTAAGTACTTTAAATACATATCCCATATGACTAAAGAATCAGATTGATCTATACCACCCCTTTCCTTTTGACCTACTATAACTATAAGTGAATCAATATCAGGATTATTTTCGAGAGCTTGTTTTACTACTTCAAAATGTCCCTTAGTTGGTGGTTTAAACCCACCTCCATATAGCCCTATTTTAGCCATTTAAAAATTGTTTTAATCTCATTTGTGCCTCTTCCTTAGATATTGTGTATGATAAAATATCATATAGAAATTCTTCACCTAACATATCCTGGATTTCAGCATTTAATTTAGCTTTTTGTTCTTCAGATCTTTTTTGCTGTGCTGGTGTTTTAGGCTTAGTATTTTTAGGTGTATATGGTTTTAGATATTTTTTAATAATTTTCTCTATATCTTCAAGTTTATCACCCTTTAATGTATTAGCTACAGCTATAAAATTAGGTGTGAATAAATCAAAATAGGGTTTTATATTATCTGTTACGCTTTTCCAAGTACGCATTACAATAGCAGGTGCTAAACTTCTATCTTCACCACCTGACTTTTCGAATCGTTTTTCATTTTGTTTTAGAGAACGTTCTAAATCAGTATAAACATAAAGCATCATTATTTCATACCCTGCTTCTTCTAACTGTTGTTTTAACTCAGCAGTTTTATTATATGAGGCAGCGGTGCCATCTAACACAAATGATTGTTTACCATCTATTACGCCTTGCAATTCACCCTTAAATTCCTTGTTGGATGCAGCCATTTGTTTGGCTTGTTCAACTCTATCTTCGGGTGTAGCATTCTTTAAATCTAAGCTAACATTAGCTTGTTTAAGATTTTTAATAAAAATATCATCTACATTGAGTATTTTAAGCCCCCCTAAATTAAGATCTTTTAAAATAGATCCTTTTCCAGCTCCAGGGGCACCTGCTAAAATAACAGCTTTAGGTTTATCAGCTTGTTCTTTCAATAGTTGTATCAATGATATCATTATTATAAATATTACAACTCTCTCTTGACTGTTGTTTTAAATTCTGTAAAAATAGGTGAATGCTTTGGATTTTCTAAATCAAATAATTTTTTAACTGTTTGGAAAATATCAATATTTTCTTCCTGTGTTCTTTTAGATTCATACATTTCCCATCCTTTACCTTGCATTTTACCTTTAGCAGGTTTCCTTTTAGATGATTTTAACCATAGTATTCCATACCTGTCTGGGGTTTTGCCATAACATTCCTCATAGCATTTACCATATATAGCGGTTTGCAAATCATAGACAGTTTGTAAATGGTTAGATGTTTTAAAGTCTACAATCCACATTTCACCATCTATTTCACAAACCATATCACAAGTACCGGCTACTTTTAATTCATCTGAGAATAAATGGACTTCAGTTTCAATTAATGTAGGTTTATACTCTTCCCACCATTCAACAAAACGTAAAAACATCTGCCATACATCAGGATGATATTGTGGGCTTCCGTAATCACTTAGGAAATTAAGCTCTTTACCATTTAGATACTGTTCAATCATTTCATGAACTTGAGTACCCTCTTCTCCTGCTTTTTTAACTATAAAGTCAGCAGAGTATCCTACTTTTTTAAGCCAGTCTTGGAAAAATTTGCCCTTAGGGTAGTAACTTAACACATAAGTTATAGAAGGGTAATAATCACCATTCCTTCTATAATATCTAGCATCAGGTAAAGTTATTTGTTTAGCATCAGAAGATATTTCGATTATCCTATTATAGGATTTTTTTACATTTCTTTTCATATTAAAGATAATTTTTTTTCAAATAGGTTTTCATAAGTTAACTTCTTAGAAGTTTGGACTAATTTAGTAAAATCAATAAAACCCATTTCATTAGGATCTTTATCTTTTAATTCCACAAGGTAAACTTTTTTACCCACATTTAGAAATTCTTCAGCGAATTCTAAAGCTCTTACCATAGCATCAGTATCTAATGCTAAATAAATTTTTTCAACTGTAGATAATACTATTTTCTTCATTAAAGATTTTTGAATATTTTTCCCCAATAAGGGAATAGCATTACGTTTAATACTAATAGCATCAAAGGGACCTTCACACAATATAATAGGAAGATTCCAATTTATAAAAAATTCAAAAGGTATAATATCTCTTGACCAGCTAGGGTTTCTATACTTTACATAGGGGTCTTTTTCAAATGACCTAGCTGTAAAATAATTTAAATCACCATTAATATCATAGGAAGGGATAATTACCATTTTAGCATATAAACCACTTTCACAATATCCTATATTATATTTTATGATATCATTATCAGTTAATCCCCTACGTTTAAGGTATGAATGTGCATGTTTAGCTATGATATCATTATTGTTTAATATGTTGCGATACTCTTTTGGCAGACGTAAAGTATCTGCAGATACATCGTGTTTATCTTCGTAATCATAGACCTTAACTAATGACTTTAGTTCTTGGAATTTAGAAAAATCAGCTTTAATTTTTTTAAATAAAACTGATATTCTGCTACCTTTAGTATTGCAAACCCAACAATTCCAGGGGTTTAAACCCTTTTTGTTAGTAGTGAAATTAATTTCTAATTTAGGTTTAGAATGATTACAATAAGGGCAAGTATAAGCATAATTCCCTCTTGCAGTTTTCTTACCAGTTCCTAAAACTGAATTAGTCAAATTGACTAATAATTCGTTTACCATATTAATCTTTATAATTCTCTAGATCAGATCTAAAAAATTTACCTAAAATGTTGGCGTTAATATACGAAGGATTTTCCAGGACTTCAAACATCATTTGATATTTTGTTTCACTGTATGTAAGTTCTTTTTTAGAATAGCAAATTTGGATTATTTCTCGCGTAAATTCCTCTTGTTTATTTTCCTTAAGTAGTCCCTTTATATAATCATGAGAACCATAATAACCTTTCCAATTACCTTCTTTTACTACTTTCCTCCAGCGTTTGTACCCCTTAAGAGGGGGAAGTTTTTTATTAAAAAATAATTGTTTTTTACCAATATACTTTTTACCTGTAGGTGTATGAGTTACCTCATAAATAAAACCAAATGTATTTTCGGGAAATTGTGAAATATCTACTATTTCATTCCCTTCATAAGTCCAATTCATTAAAACATATCTAAGTTAACCATTATTGTTGTATCTGTAAATTGAGATACAGGGAGGGGTTTAGCAAGTTTAGCAACTGCTAATAAATCATAAGTATTATTATACATCCCTACAGTAGTAATATAAGGGGTGAAATAAGAACCAGTGGCAAAATCATAATAAGTATCAGAATTTACATCATTGCCTTTTATTATAGTGGGATTAAGGGAAAATTGGTATTCATTTTCTGTTATTCTAGCAGCGTATTGTGATTCATTTAACGTTAAGGTACTTTCAAAAGAACACGTAACATTAGATCCCGTCATAAAAGCATCAAATCCTGGTGCTTCACCATATAAATCTGTTCCATAAACCGCTGTGCCATATAGTGAATCATATGCATCCTCACTTTCTACTGTAACAATAGCTAACCCATGTTCATATATAATATTACCTAATTGATTACCATCTTGGTCAAATAAATTCCCCTCCCCATCATCTGTCATTGTAGTAGAATTCTCTTTATATCTAAAAGTACCAGGTTTAATATACTCCCCAAATACTTTAGAAGGTATAGATATTACTCCTATTCTAGCATCAGATTGTGTAGGAAATTCTCTTCTGGGTACCAGATCAGATGATAAATAATTATAATAATTAGTAGTAGCTCCAGGTCCTGTTATAGTTAAATCAGGATTAAAAGAAGCCGTTGACGCATTACTACCCGAGGCATCTAATAAAAAATTAGAATAATAAAGTTGTTCAACTGATTTATATAATAATCTTTCTGGGATTAATGATATTTGACCTGTTGTTACTTCTTGCAGTATGTTATTAGTAGGTGTAGAATTTTTACCTATAAATCTATCTATTCCTACATCAGATTTTGTAAATTCAGAGGTTCCCCTAAAAGTAAAACTTTTATTAACTTTAAAGGGTGATACTACAACATCCTTGGCATTGAATTGTTTGAAGGAACTCATTCACCTTAAAAATCTAATTTAACCCTAATTAATGCTTCTTTAGTAAAGTCTTTTAATAAAGGTCTAGATAATTTGGATACAGCTAATAATTCATTAGCATCATTATACATTCCTACTGTAGTAATATAAACTTGGGGTTGATTTATAAAATTAGAATAAATTACTTCTCCAGTTGAACCTGATATAAATGATGGGTTTTCGGAATAATTAAATTCTCCATTTCTAATTCTAGCAAAAACAAAATCAGATGAAATAGTTTCTTGGGAATTGAGTTGGAAGTTACCCCCTAATCTAATAGCGTTATATAAAGTTTGGTTATTTAAACCATTTGAGTTATTAGTTCTATTAGCATCAACATGTATAGATTGTGATATAGCGTGTGGGTTAAGTAATATAGTTCCTATATCTGGGAAAAATAAACCATAAGAACCACTACCTGCTACGAACCCATCTGTACCTACTGCATTACCATTAGAACCCGATACTACTTGAAGTACTCTAGTAGACCCCAAAAATGTATTAACTAATGTGTCCTTAGAGTCATTAGTTAAATTAATTTTACCAAATCCATCTGAACCCGATAGGGATAAATTAAATGTTTCAGGAAATAGTGATTCTTTATATCTAGCTCTTTCAACAGATATTACAAAAAAGTTATCAGCTGTTAAAGTATTAGTACCACTACCAAAAATAAAATTAGCATTTTCATCTTCTAATATTAGGGATCTATATTGTCCAAAATTAGATAAAGTAGGGGTTTTGCCCACTACTCCTGGATTATAGTAAACAGAACCACTTCCTTTTAAATCAGCATATGCTATATCAAATTGTACATCTGCAAGTGAAGCAGATATTGAAGGGTCTACTTGATATGCACTCATGTAAAAATCACCAGAAGATCCATTTTTCTGGATTGAAGAGGTGAAAAATGAAGTTAACGTAGGATTACCTGTGGACCAAGCAGGACCAGTAATTGAATCACTACTAACTACTATATCCTCAGTGTCAAATCTTTTAAAACTCATTATACGTTAGTTTTTGTTATTGTTAATGGAATAGTTAATCTAGCTCCCGAATCTATTCCTACAAATGTAAGAGTAGTTCTAATTTGTGCCCCTGTGGCCGAGGTTTCTCCAAATAAAGTATTTACTGTAGTGGCTCTAAGGTTAATTTGTGAACCTATTACAGTTTGAGAAACATTAGTTCCTAAAGTTCGATTAACCGCACTAGAATTTTGGGTTTGTGCTGCAGCTGTATCAATGCCTATACCTGTAAAAGTATTAAGTACTCTAACATCCGCTATAGTACATGAGTAGCCCGAAGTCTCATTAGCATTAGCAGCTCCTAAAAAGTTAAGAGTTTGAGGAGTTATAGCTAATGAAGCTCCTTGTTTCAAGGTAATAGCAGCAAATCCTAAATCCAATACAGGTAATTTAGCAGTACCTCTAGGGAGAGTAGCTAACTTATATTTCATTATTTGTGTATCATCCGGAAAGGCTTCTAATAAAGGCATATTATCAATAGCCTCCCCATAAAAAGTAGAACCTGAGGGATGGTTTGGATTATAAAGTGTATAATCTATTTCATCATCTGCAACCGCGAATTGTGTAATTTGAAAAGAACCATCATTTCTAGCTAACAGTTCTCTACCTTTTTTAGTAAGGATAGCATCCACTGTAACTATCTGATTATTTAAATATCCCATTTTTATTTTATTTATAAATATACTAAATTAAATTTTCCTATTTATTATTTAAAACTCCTTCTTTAACTAGATCCGAAATTATAAGATCTATATTTTCCCCTAATTCTTCCGATATTAAAGTATTTTTCATAACCCCCTTAGTAGTAGCAAATGAAGAAGAAGGTGGTACTAAATCTATTAATACCGATGTGCCATCAGGATTATATCTTCTTAATAAAAATTGATTTAAATCCACTCTAGGAGGAACTTCAGGTTGCACATTAAGAATATAACTTCCTGAAGTACTACCATTTTCCGATAATGTTACATCATATATTTTAAATGCTAAGGCTTCAGTTCCTTCAAATCTTAGTTCATCTCCTTTTCTAAATGTAAAGTTTTCATTAATAGGTTTAAATGTACTTTCTTGTAAAGGTAACTGTTGGCTTATATCAAAAAATTGTGACATTGAGATAGAAGCAGTTACTGTATTAGTGAAATTACTACCTGTCTGAAAAAACTCAGGTTGAATTGTAATAGTAGGAAATAATGTAGGTCTTCCTCTAAGTAACTCTCCGGTTAATTCAAAATCAAAGAGAATAGGATTTTCTAAAACTAATTTTAAAAATATTTGATCGGCAGAAACTACCTCAGTATTTAAAGATTCCAATGTTATACTTTGTAAAGGTTCTATACCATTTGGGAATGATGGATCAAAATTACGTCTATATACAATTGTTTCTTCCGCTAATACCGTTTGAACTGATGATCTTTCTTTTATTAATTGTAGTCTTGCTACAGGGGTATTTTCATAAAATGAATAACCATTACCTTGTTGTAAACCTAAAATATTAGTCCTAGCAAAACCAGATATTCCTCCACTAAATTTTATCCTGTTACTGGGGATGGGGTTAGAAGGAAAAGTATAAATTCCAGTAGTATTATTAAATCCACCAGCATAATCTGTAACAGATGGGGTATAATTTACACCTGTACCGCCTATTACATGTTCTAAACTAGTATCTAAAGATAATCCTGGTAATTGTGCACCATTAGCATAAAATGCATAATTAATTTCTTCATCTCCTATTCCTTGGAAGGTTAAAGTAGATACAAAAGCATCACTAGCATTAGATACATCATTTATGGATACTTTTTGTGTAGTTAAAATAGGATCTACTCTTCTAGCCCCATAAAGGACATTAGCCGAGGTGTTAAAGTTATCTAAGTTAATTCCCACTGCAGCATTTACTAAAGATGGATCATCTGTCTGTAGAGTATCCTCTAATGCTATATCTACCTTATCACCACTTTCAAACGTTCCTTCAACATTAAAAAAAGTAGGTGAATTCAAAAGAGGTTTAAAAGCATTACCCTGAGAATCTATTAAATATGCTAGTTTAACCTGTGTAGCATTTTCTAATTCAGGTGAAGCAGGTACTAATAATTGGAAATAACTGAAAAATGGTTTTACTCTTTGTATAACTGGAGTTTTCCCAAATGATATGTCACCACCCCATCTTGTACCATCCTTAAGTAAAGCACCAGGTGCATTATAAGCATTAATATCTAAGGCTTGTAATTTTGAACCTTCATATCTAAGTAAAATTCTAGATTTTTGTGTATAATTAGAATCCGGGGTTTGTGCAGGAACAGCATCATTATTAATTATAGGAACTACATTAGTAGGAGTTAATAAACCTGTTGAGTAGTCTACATCTTGATATGTTGTAGAGTTCCTATTTTCTATTGAGTTGTTGAATAAAGGTTGACAATCAAAGGCTCTTTGAAAATCTTCATTTCCATCTATTAAAAAAGATGGTTCTATACTAAGTAGTGAAGAAGTAGGATTTAGGTCACTTACTGTATTTACATGATTAACAGCAAAAGAAGATGCAGAAATATTTAAGGATCCCGAGCCCTTTATTAATGTCTTTTGATCATTAAAACGAATGTTAGCCTGCAATCCTAATCTATCCCCTGTAACTAGGGCAGTAGTATTTGCTACTTTTGTTCTTAAATCTAAATCAAATTGTGTGGTAAGTGAACTACCAGGATTGAGTCCTACGCTAATCCCGTTTTGTAAAAACACATAATTACTAGTTTTATTAATTAATTGTATATCTACAAAATACTGAACAGGGCTTATACCCTCAGTATTATCAAAAGTATAAGATCCAGAAGCTGATCCTGTAATTGATAAAAATCTATTATTAGTAAGGGGACAAGCGTATTCACCCGTAGATAAATCAAATAAGTTTTCTGGGTCTGTTTCAGTATCAAAATTCGAAATGGGAACCACATAGTTAAAATGTGTAAAACTAGCAGAAACGGGTTCACTAACTCTTATATCAACTAATGATGAAGTCTTAGTAGCAGATGCCGAATAATTAATAAAGTTAGAAGTAAAATTATCCGAATCATATGTAAATGTAGGGGATATAACATCGAATTCAGCAAAGTTATTTCCTCCCCCTGCAAATGATATATTTACATTTTTATTATTTCCTATAAAATCAAAAGTAATATTATCTAAGGAGGGTAAAATACTAGATAAATCTACTCCTGTTCTAGTAGTATTGGATATTTTAATTTTTTCAAACCTAGTGGGAGAAGGATTAATATTAGTAAAGAAAAATATTTCACCACTTCTAGGAGATGTTCTAGGATTTTCAAAGGGAGCTAATGAAGTAGTAATAGGATTGTAAATAAATCTATCATACTCATGTAATAATTCTCCCCCTTGAATGCTAACATTTAAGAATTTTTTACATCCAGGATTTAAGGATTGAGTAGTTACTATTAAAGTGGAACCATTAAACTCTCCATTATAAAATTCATCTTGGTTACTTATTAAGGTATTTACACTACCTGATAAAGTGGAAACGGTTTCTATAAAGGATTGAGAAATATCAAAACCAAATTTTTCAGTAGGACCACTACCAGAAGTACCATAGGGGTGAAAATGAATAGAATTAAATTTCTCAAATGAACCCCCAGTTCCCCCCGTAAACACTTGAACGGGAGAACCCGTTATAAATCCTCTTGGTTGAGATTTAATAGATCCCTCTAGTGATATATCCTGAAAAGATAATTGACTATTATTACCTGTTGGTGATATTCCATTTACAGCCGAACCAGTTTCAGGGGTTTTAGCTATAGCAGTATTTATGTTAACTTGGGGAGGTCTTACTCTATTTCTTTCTAATAAATGTTGTTTGACTACTATACCTGTAGAAACTGAAGTTCTGGCAGGTACATAGTTTTTAATAGCTTTAAATAAAGAATTATCTATATATTTGATTAACCTATAGTAATCATTTGCATTATCTTTAACATATTTTTCAAAATATTTTAGAGATATATCTCTTAATCCATCATAATATTCAAGAGATGAAGATAAGTTTCGTGGGTCAGCTAATTGTTCAGTAATATTATTATTAAACCCTAATTCGTGGATTATGTCATCATTTATCTCATCCTGGGGTGAGAATGCTACTTCGAGTAAATTAGTATCTTCCGTAAATGATTGGGAAACTTCATAATTCTGTTGAATTGATCTAAGTGATGATAAAGTGCTTTCATAAACTACATTATCAACAACACGTACTTTATCATCTACCCTATTTTTAATTCCTAAATTAGGTTGGTTTAAGAATTGGGTTTCTCTATTTGCTTGATATAACCCATTTACATTATATGTGTTAGTATCAGTGCCTCTTGAAGTAAAAGATGAGGTTGGGGTAAAGAGTCCTGTTACTTTCGGATGGATTGATTGATATTCAGGATTTGTAAGAGAACCCGTTATTGACCAATCTTCTCCTTCCCTAGTTCTAAATGCAAGAGTTTCTACCGGTGAGAGGGATCCTGTTAAATATCCTGTCTCAATCGATAAGGGATCCATAATATGATTATGAAATGCTTCTTCCGATAAAAGGTTTGTCCAGTATCTGTATTCTTGAAATGATCCTGAGAATTTTAGGGATCCGCTTTTTCCGGTTCCAAAGAATCTATTAGCACCTCCGGTTCCTGAGTTAGCAAGATTAGCATTACGATATCCTAATGTATCAGCATATGCAGGAACTGTTATAGATGTACTTCCAGTAAAACCTAATTGAGTTCCATCATTACCATTGTAAATTTTATCACCAGTATTAAGGTTAAATTTATTAGAACCACTATCATATTGTAACATTACGTTCCACCAATCCTGATTGTAGAATGGTAGATTAATAGATGATGAATAGTATTGTGTTGAGCCACTTACATATAATGCTAGATCCGCATATTGATTATTAGGGTCAAAGGTACTACCTGAAAATGAGCCTGTAGCTGATCCCGATCCGAAATACTCTAGTGTAATTGCTAAGGATGAGGAGGCTGTAGAGCCTACAACACCACTATCTTTTAGTATAAATAATTCTTCCCTTATTGGTGTATTTGTTAAACCTGTACAGTTAGGTAGAGTGTTAGGATTAATTCTTGATTTAAATCTAAATTCAACAGTTCTTGGAACATTAGGATCTACTCCCCAATCTGAATTAAGTCCAGTGTCGGGTGTTCCTTTATTTGCAAAAACTGAAGTGAAGTGGTTAGAGCTTCCTGTAGATACTAGTTCTTTATTATATATTCTTCTATATAAGTCCCAATCATTAGCATTTACTTTATCTTTACCTCCAAATTCATTTATTCTTAGTACAGTATTTGGTAAACCCCAAATATTAATTAAACTTCTTAAGCCCGAGACTGTACCTTTTTTCTTAGCTAAGTAAACTAGATTATGATATAATCTTTTGTAAATTTCTTTACTTACATCATTTATAGGAATAGGAGTATTACTTGCTGATATAGCAGTGGTAATTAATTCCTGATTAGTTTCAGTAAAATATGACCCAGATTCATTTATACCTATTAAGCTGGTAAAAATGTCATTGTTATCAAAATTATTACCATAAATATCATATCCAAAAGATTTAAGTGTTTCTTCAACTAGTTCAGGGGGTACCCCAGTTTCTAAATTATTGGATGCTTTAAGTTTATCTGTTATAGATTTAATGTATAACCATAATTCATCAAAATGTTGTCCTGCTAAATTTACAAATTTTAAATAATTATCATTGCTGGAGTTTTCTCTTATAAATTCGGGAATAGTGTATTTTAGATTGCTGGGGTTATCTTCATCAAACCTAGAGGCATTTAATAAAGCACCTCCATAATTAGCACTACCTACTATATCACTACCTAACCAAGTTAATACCTCAGCACTACCTGTAGATTGTAATCTATAAGGAGCATTATTATTTAATTTAGGATAGGCATCTGAACTACTATTATAGTATAAGAAATATTCAAACCCATCAAAGTTTCTAATAGTTTCTGTTATTCTATCTTCAAATATTTTAAAAGAAGTAAGAGTAGTAGAAGAACCCGAAGATGACCCAGTAATAATCCTTAAACTATTTATAGAATTTTGATTAGATTCTATTTGGCCTACTTTGTAGTAAAAATTTTCTAATCTTTCTTTAGCAGAAGAAAAGTGAACAAAATCATTATAATCGACAATAGAATAACTAGGGTGGAGTGGAATTCCGGTTTGATTAAGTAAATAACTAGTTTGGTCTAGGGAAGCAGTAAAGGAAGAAGTTGTTAAAGAAGTTAAATTTTTATATTCCGAAGAATTATTTATCTTATCTTTAATTTTTAAATTTGTATTAGGTCCCTTAATACTAATAGTATTATCTATTGGTATTGTGATATCGGGGAAATCAACTTCAAATGCTTGTGTTTCGGATACCTTACTTACTAATTCTAATTCTGTTTTAGTAGTAATGTCATCACGTAGAGGGGTATATAATTTTACTAAGAATGATGTAGGAGACGTAGTATTATCTAACTGTATGTTTACAGCTATAAAATAATCATTATTTCCAAAATTGAGGTAAAGTTCATCAAAGTAATTTAGACCATCTATTTTACTTTTTAATGAAGAAACTTCTTCTCTTATATCTTCACTAGTTAAAACATTAGATTGTAATCTAATTTCTGTTCTATCAGGTGATATTTCGGATATAAAAACGTCACTTATTTCAGAAGTAATAAAATTATAAACTGTAAATATAGATCCCCTATTAAATCCATTTCTAACTGCATCAACTTGAGGTTGAAGAATGATTTCATCTATTTCATTAGGGTCAGCACTTATATTATTTTCTATTCTATATTCCCTAAAATCATCATCATATAAGACTAAATTTCTAGATATATCATAAATAAAAAACTCTATTCTATCTACAAGGGGATCAAAAAATGATTCTATTTCTGAGTTACTAATAAGACTTCGATCATCCGCCTCAAATATCTGGGATGAATAATTATCAGGATTTACTACTGATACTCTAGCCCTATTAGGATCATATCGTAGGATTTCTTCATTGTCTGTATGAACAGCCCCTCCCATTGGAGTACCATCTGGCATTATGTGATAACTTCCTATATATGGTCTACCATCAAGATATTGTAATAATCCTCCTTCAGTGTATAAAATAGCTCCCATTATAATTTATTTAATATTAACCTCCACTATATCCAGTACTACTTCCTCCAGTAGTTAAATTTCCTCCACTTGATATAGCGGAAGTAGATCTAACTCCTGCTATACTAGCTCCCGTAGCTAATTCTTGTCTATCCGTTGTTAATACCCCAGTAGAAAACTGTTGTACTAATTCTAAATTTTGTCTTCTAATTTCCAAATTTTGTTCTCTTAACTCTGTTATTTCATCAAGTAAAGCTTGTATAGTTTCATTTTGTTCCTCAAACCCTACATACTCTGTTGATTGTTTAATAATAAATTCATGTGAATTAACATCTCCTAATTTTGGTATCTCTAAAAAGAAATTTTGATACAACGTAAAAAAATCTTCTACATTAGCCAAACTTATATCAAAAAAAGTTTCATCTGGTATATTTACTAGTTGGGAAAATTCAGTATCAATAGTTTGATTAAATTGTTGTTTATTAAAAACTTGTCTAGTAAATCCTATGCTTTGTTTACTCATCCCTCTATTACTTTAAAATTTAAATCTTGGTCAAATATTTTAGTTTCGCCCTCTATAGTAGTTTGAACTAAAACAGTATAATATCTTTCGGGTTCCAATCCATTCATATAAACCTTGAAGAATGAAGATTCTTCATCTGCACTTATTTTAGTAAATTGAGAATCAAAATCTATTATATATTCATTTGTTTTACTATCTTTAATAGCATATAAAGAAGAAGCAGAAGGTAAGTAAAAATTACTAGTATAAGATGATGCAGTTAGATATGTTCTAACTGGATATTTTTCTATAGCATTTACTCTAAATTTAGCTATTTCTTCTGGGTAGTACTCGTTTTTATTATTAGGTATAGCTATTAATGCTTCACTAGTAGTTAATTCGACATTAGTAGAAGAACCTGTACTCCATATTGCATCATCCCATTTAATTTCTAGTTGGGGTGGATAAATTGTATTAGTATCTCTAGAAAAGAATTTTAATTCCGTTCTAGAATTAATGTCATCAACAAATTCTTGGGATTCCTCTTGTCTTACTATAAACCCATAATTAGTAAATAAAGAAGAACCCCAGTTATTAACAATTTGAGTTACATTTACATTTAAATCCAGACTACTATAAAAATCAAAAGATTGAGAGTTTTGTGGGTTTGTAATACTTGCTGTATACCATGCTCCTCCTCCTTGGTTATTTGAACCTGAGTATGAACCTGTTATTCCCGAGGTGGGGTTATCTGTACTCCAAGTTCCATTACCTTCAGATAGTCTTGTATTCCAACTACATCCATTTTTAACTACAGGATCAGCAAGATAAATCCCTGATCCCATATTCCAATTTTGGCCTACAGCATTAACTAAAAGTATAGTATCTGATGTTAATCCTCTTACATTAGCTGAATATATTCTTAAAAAAGATGTGGTTGATGCTCCGTTAGCTATATTATTAACTACATTATTAATTTCATTAAGATCAAACTGCACTAAAAATCTAGAAGCTTGAGGACTAGGCCCTATTTCTCCAGATTCTGCTTGTGTTCTAGTACTAAAGAAATCAGTAGTAGTCTCAATTATAGAATCTAGCCCAGTATTCATATTAGGAAATCCCGAATATAAAGTAGCATCTTTAGTAGGAAATAATTTATAAATAGCCATAATATTATATTAATATTCCAGGGGGGATTGGGTTAAATGAATCAGCATAGGTATTTAGCGGAGTAAATGGGTGAGTAGTGGTGAAACCCGCAAATTGACCACCTATCCTAGTAGTATAAGGCACATTAATAGGCCCCCCATTAGGAAATGGATTTTCTACATCTAAATTAGTTAATCCTGGGGTAGCTTGTAAAGCTCCTTCTCCCCTAGTTGCACCTTGGGATGTGCCGGAATATGGTTTAGTAGGGGTATAAAAATGTGTAAAATTAGAGTTTGGGTCATTAATAGGACCACCAGCAGGATCCCCATTTTCTAAATCTAAATTAGTTTTATCAAAACTATTTTCTAAAAAATTTCCTGTATTGGGTTCCGGTTGAGGTAATTGAGATGAATCATAATTAGATATAGGAACTGGTGTTCGTAATTGTACTGTATCTGGTGTGGGCATGGTTATAATTATTTTATAATGGTACTACTCTTCCTCTAATATCTTGATTAGGGAATTTTACTTCAAAAATCATTGGGTCTAAAGATGGATAAACTACTTGATCTATAGTTGCTCCTTCAATATCATAAGAATAATCACTATAACCCCTATCCCCACCAGCTTCATTAGTTATTCGTATGTTTTTAACTGTTTGGATCCCACTAATATTAGATAGTAAAGTATTTACATCAGTAATTAAAATAGGTTCATTTATTTCAAAATTATCTACATTAAAGAATGATCTTAGAGAACTTGCACAATTGGTTAAGACTTGGTCATTATTAAAATTAGGTCTTACAACAATATCAAATTCCACAGCTATATTAATAACAAATGCATTTTTTATTCTAACTGAATCTCCTACCATTCTGTATTCAGATAAGTATGTCCTTAGATTCTTTTTTAAACCCTGGGAAGCTGAAATTAAATTACCATTGTTGTCTTGGGATAAAACATATAAATCTAATACTGTTGGTGTTTCTCCAGGGTTTAAATTTGATCTCCGAGTTGGTGTGGTATATGCCTTGGATATAGTCCCAAACTCAGGGGGCATAGAAAGGGCTCTAATTAAATAATCTTGAGGTGTGACAGTTCTTAATTGGTTTTGAAAATTACCTAGAGCATTTTGTCTTACTTCTTCTACAGTATCTCCATCTGATCCCCCATCAGCAGCTAATCTATTATTAGTAGCTAATGAATTAAAAATAGTATTGGATAAAGCTATATTACTTAAAGAAGTAGGAGTTCTAAATACTATTCCATCTTTATTTAGATTAGTTAAAGTATTAGCAGGAGTATTAGCACCAACTCCTCCACCGGTTAGGTATCTTACTGTTAAAGTAGTATTAGAGGGTGCTATTCCATAAGTATCTGAAAATACAAAATTAGTAGGTGAAAATGCAGTAGTTAGTTTATCCTGTTGAAAAGGTAACCCTAAACCTACATTATTAGGATTAGGAACTATTTCTTCATCATTATCTGATGTAGTACCTGCTCCAAATTCTATCTGTAGATTTTCTCTATCTAAAAATCTAGTAGTGAATCTTCTTTGAACCTTTTTTAATTTTAATAAATGGCTTGTAGTATTATCTGCAGAAATATTAGGATCATTAGGATTAGTATTTTTTATGGAATCAAAAACTGATTCTTGTGCTAAATTTGGAACTTCAAAATATTCATTTCCATTACTATCAAATATATCTAATATTCCTATAATATTATTATTATTAATGGTTCTAGTGGTAAATTTTTCAGGAGAGGCAAAACTAAAATTGGATGTATTAATAGTAGAAGATATAGCTTTTCGTGTTTTCTTTAATAGAAAAAATTCTGGTTGAGTATTGGAAACTTGATACACAGTAATTTCAGTAGGATCTAATGATGAAGAAACAGTAAAGTCTATACTATCTTCTATAATAAATTCTACGCTTTGGTCTATAAAACTTGATACAACAGTATTTGCTGGAATATTCAAAGCATAATTAAAATCTGGCACTCTAGCTCCATTTACGGTTTTAGCGGGAAGTTGTTGGAAAAAATCTATATCCACTGTTGCTGCTGTAGTTACCTTAGGTCTATACCCTAAAAGATATGCTAAATTAAAGATATTACTAGTTTGTCTAGCCCTTTGAATGTAAGTTTCTTGAATTTGATTATCTATGTAAAAAGATAATACATCCCCTACATATGCTGCCATTTCCATAAATAACATTCCCGTAGAAGAGGGAGAAAAATCATTAAAAGTGTTAGGAAAATAGGTTTTGGTATACTCTATTAATCTATTTCTTAAACTATTAAAATCTTTATTTATATACCTTATGTCTCTTTTTAATTCTGCCATTATGTTAAATTAATGTCTATTGAATCCGATATTCCAAAGTCCTGAATTGAATAAACTATAGATAATTGGATAGTATTGATATCCTCATTTCTTTTTAATTGATACTGTTGTATTTTAACAGTAGGAAATAATTCCGAAATTTTAGATTGTAAAATATCTCTTAATCCCTGTTGTGCATCTCCATTAAAATCAAATAATAAAATTCTAAGATCAGCTCCAAAATCAGGATTAAATACTCTTTCACCTTGATTAGTTAATAAATAATTAAGCAAATTAGCTTTTATTTGATCCCTAGTTTGATAAGTAGTATTAAAGACAGCGGGACCATTAATAGGAAAACTAAATCCTATTCCTGTCCTTCTACTTATATCAAGGGGGGATTGATTTGGAACTATAGTAGCCATATTTTATTTTATAAAAGCTCCAATTTGATCTAAAGATACTTGCCCTGGGGGTAGAGCACCATTAGCAGAATCCATACCGGGTTGAGGTCTAAAAGTTCCCTGGAGATTATTAGTAGTCATAGTTTGAGCTGTTTCTCCTAAAATATCCTTATATGAACTTCTTAAATTATTTCCTATCCCTTCAGAGGGTTGAGGCATAATTCTATTTTCCGTAATAGGTGCAGAAGATCTACTTTTTACAGCTTCTAATAAAATCTCCTTTAACTCCTCATGTATAACCTCTCTAGTAGCTTCTTTAATTATTTCTTTTAGTTTTTCTACTTTCATCTTATTATTTGTTATAAATACTACAATATTAAAAATTATTATCTTTCTTTTTTACGTATTCTATTTCTTCTTCTATTCTTGGATTGTTTTTTTCTTTCTTTTCTATCTTGTTTTCTATCTTTACGAGCTTCTTTTCTAGTTATCTCTCCGGATTGTCTAGCTTCCCTTCTTTCTTTTGTATCACTTCTTCTATCCTTACGTTTTAATTGTCTAATTTGTTTAGCCGTAAAACGTGGTGGCAAACCTGGTATTTCTATATCTTCTATATCAGTTGAAGGAATAATAGTTTGGAATCCTTCTAAATTTTCTAAATCTATTGTATCTAGCTGATTTTCAATAGAAATATTAGGATCATTTACAAAAATCAAATTATAATTATCTATTTGAAACTGCATTTCCTGAACTAATACCTCGGGGGCATTAGTAAATGAAAGTTCTGTAGCTAATGACACCCCATTAGTTTCATTTAAACCTAAAACTCTAGTTTGGGTAAGTTCCCCATCATTAGTTACATATTGTAATGTAAGCCTAAAACCCTTATAAAATAACGGATCATTAGAATTAGGAGCTAATCTTGCTAATAAGTCTTCTTCCTCACTTACATTTTGTCCTGGGTTACTTGAGTTGCCTGATTGTGCTAATGCATTATTTAATTCCTGACCTAATCCATTTCTAATTTCTTCTAAAGAAGTTGCTCCCGACTGTGCTATATAATTTATAAAGACTACTAAATCAAATATTATAGTAATTACATCTAAAAGAGTATTTATAACTTGTAGAGTATCCTCTAATTTTTGAGCTATAGGAGGAGTTGCATCAGCTATTAAATCTGAGGCTCCATTTACTTTTTCAGATTGGGTTATTAATTGATCTAAAGTTTGGGCTAATTGAGTTATAATATTTAAAGGTAAGCCTACTCCTATAGGTGCACCTGTAGGTATAGCTAAGGTAGTAATAAGTCTAGTAGCTGTATTTACAGAGTCACTTACTATACCTAATGTTGTCCCTGTTTTACTTAAAATATTTAAAATTCCTTGCACACTAATAATAGATGCTTGAATAATGCTTAAGGATTTAACTGTTTTATTAAGAACAGTTTGATATTCAGCTAAAGTTATGGCTAATGCATCTTTATCTTGTTGTGGTAAAAATTGATAAGTTTGTTGATAAATAGTTCTTACAAATGCAGGATCCTTTAGCATAGAAGTATCAAATAAGGGATCACGATCTTTTCTAGCTCCTCTATTTTTTTGTTCTTTTTTCTGATTTCTAAAAGCTTTATTGGATTGTCTATTGCCTGCTTTAACTTCTCTAATTTTATCCCTAGCGCTATTTACATCTACCTTTTCTTCTTCTCTAATATCTCTTAAAATTTCTCTTTTCTGGGCTTCTGTAATTTGACCTATTTCAACTTGAAAATCTAATTCTTCTATAGCTTGATCAAGATCTCTATCAAATTCTGCTTCCTCTTCATTTCGAGCTTCCCTAGCGTCATCTAATAATTTACGATTATCTTTTCTTCTTCGTTCATTATCATCTCTTCTTTGTTTATTATCATCTCTTCTTTGATCCCTATCTTTCTTTTTATCATCTCTTTTTTCTTTCCTTTCCTCTTTATTATCATCTCTTCTATCCTTTCTATCATCTCTTTTTGTATTTCTTGCATCCTGCCTCTCTTGTTTTCTAGCTGCTCTTTCTTCGGGAGTTAATTTTTCTCTTTTTTCTTTATCCCTTTTTCCCCTATTTTCTCTTTTTTGCTTCCTTTCATCTTCATTCTTTTGTCTATCCTCTGCTCTAAATTGTTCTCTTTCATCGGCATATATGTCATTTTCTTCTCTTAAATCAGCTTGATATTTGTATAAAGCAGCTCTACGTAATCTTGTTTCTTCTTCAAAGGATATGACGCGATCTAAACCTCTTTTATTTTCTTTAACTTCTACTAATTCGAAACCATAATCTCCAGGATCTATAACACCATCATCACCAACTATAGTTCTTTTTGTTCTTCCCTGTCCTAAAGAAAAAAAACCTGCATCAATGGCAGTTATATCAGTGGAGTCAGCACCCTGGGTTATTAATTCCCTATAATCTCCACTTACAATAGCATCTTTTAAATTACCATCAAATTTTTTAGTATAGGGTTTAATATCTTCTATTACAGTTCGAGGTTTTCCTAATATTACTACGGTAGTTTCATCAGGTGGGGGTAAGAATCTTATAATAGTACTGAAAGTGGATCTATTAGTTAAATCATCTATTCTTTTAATTTCGGCTCTATATACTGCTTTAATATCAGCTAAAGCCTGGGTATGTCTAGCACTACGTGAAGTTTCTAATTCATTACGTTCAGCTCTTCGTTCTTGCCTTTCCTCTGATTTAGCTTTAGACCGTTCAACTAATTTTTCCTGAGCTTTATTACTTAATGTTATTAATTTACTAGCAAATAGTCCTTCTAATGTCCAGGGTATTGGAAGATCAAACCCAATTTTAGATTCAAGTTTTCTTTCAAAAGTATCTAAAGTATTATCTGCCCACTGAATACCTTGTCTAATAGCTATATCATCAAGCTTAAATACCTGATCTCTAGCTAATTTGAGAAGTCTTGCTGTAAGAGATTTAAAACTCATTATTTAGAAAAAGTTACTTTGGATTTATAATTTTCTATATTATTTAATATAGTCTGTGCAGCATCTCTTATATCTCCTCCTATAGTTAATAAACCTGAATTAGCTGTTTCTTCTGAAGTTAACATGGGGTTAAGTTCAAAATTATTTCCAAGTGATATTAATATATTAGCAAGATTTTCTATATCCCCTAAGAATTTATCCCCTAATATTACTGGTTCTATAGTTGAAAAATCATTACTACCTAGTAATATTTCCGCTTGATTTCCTACAGAAACAGATAGACCTTCTACAGCGTCTATATTTACGGATTCTTGGGTATTTAGATTAATAGAATCATTAGAAGATAATAAAATGCTATCGTCATAAGCATTGAATAATAATCTACCTGCATTTAGTATAATTTGTGAATTAGAATATGTTTTGGGGTCTTTAGGTTCTAATCCACTATCATATGATTTATATTTATTGGATGCAACATCAATAGGGATTTTTTGAGTAGAAGTTAAATAAATACTACTTTCATCTTTATTAATATCTTCAACCTGGGGTACCCATGGATCTTTACCATCATCATGTTGGTCATTTCTTAGAATAGTAATAGGATCTCCATTCGTACCTACTATAGACCATGGGTTAAATATATTAGAATCAGTAACAGTAGAACCAAATCTCAAAGATTGACCCCACCTACCTTCATGTATTACATCCCCTTCAAAGGCTTGAGTGTTTTTTACACTAAGTCTTTCCATAAATGTGTTACCTAAATTTATTTCTGTACCTTCATCAGTAACTCTTCTCACTGTGCCTCCTTCTGTTTGGAGATAATCCATAGTTTGGGATTCAGGAATAGAAAGATCAGATAAGGCATTAGGTATAGCATTATGATGGTTGCTATTCCATACATTAACAGATTGAAAATAATAAAAACTTACATCATTCATATCCACTTGAATATCAGCATTGGGTAAAGCCATAATGTATACTAATTCATTAATTAAGGGATAATTCTTGAGGTTTGGAAATAAAGGTTTAGCTACAGTTTTATTATTAAGACCTCTATTATTTTCTTTTATTCTAGAAAATAGGATTGAACCAATACCTGACCATTCTCCTAGATTTTTAAATTTAGTTTTATCTGTTTTATCATCCAATAAAACAAATTCCACCCTAGCTGGAAATATGCCTACAGGTGATTGGGTAGTAGTAGCACTAGGGTTTAAATATGATAATCCTGTTCTACTTTGTGCCATCTCCCTGAGTTAGTTCTTTTATAGTACCCTCTAAACCATTTAATAATTGTTCTTTTTCTTCATCGGATAAACCAAATTCATCCCCTGATGTACTTGATTGTAAAGTTCTTTGTACTATACCAGCCATTTTGACTAGTTGTTCATTATTTTTAATACTTATTTCTAAATATTCTTTTATTAAAGGAACTATTAAAGTAGCATCCCCTATTTCTTGTACTAAGGGTTTTAACTCTTGTATTAAAGCCGTTACCTGAGTGTTTTTTTGTTGTTGAAGATCATAGATTTCCTCCAACAAATCGGAGAACTTCTTATCCTTAAATATGACAGAATCTAATAACCCCATTTTTCTTATAAATATATTAGAAAAAAAATATTATTAGAAACCTCCTAATTCATTAAACTGCCCATACTTTTCATCAAAAATGGAATATAATACTTTAGCGTTTTTAGTTATTTGAGGGGTTTTAACATCCATCATTTCCCTAATATAAATGTATAAAGCCTTTTTATTAAATACATCTATATTATCCCTTTTCCTAAATAATTCTAAAATACAATCTGCTACCCTAGCATCTTCAGGTTTAGGAAATAGGTTCTGTAGATTATCGGAGCAATATTCAATGTAATAATCCATAAATAATGATAGTCTATCTTTTGGGGTATAACCATTAAAAGATAAATCTCCCCATTCTAAATCTAACTCATAATGCATTTTTGGGTGAGCCGCTATAGAATTAGCATCATCATTAGCCGAACCATCATCATTTTGACTTAATGAATAATTACTAAGTAGTTTTTTATAATTTTTTTCATTATAAACTATAAGATATCTTTTTACTATAGTACCAAAATATGAGTAAGCCTTAGCCCCTTTAGAGGGGTCAAATAAATGAATTTTAGAAAGAAGAAATGTAATTATTTCATGTTGTAAATCCTCTAAATCCTCTACATCCGTATTATAAAATTTAAAGGTATGAATTATGTTTTCTGTTAACTTATAAAAAGGCCAATGTATATAATCTTCATAAGTGTCACTTCTTTCCTGGGAACACTCACTATTATTATATCTAACTATAGCATCTTCTGTATCTTTAGTAAAATATTGTCTTTTTTGTTTTTGTGCTTTATGTCTGGCTATTATTCGATCCATCCTTATCTATGGTTTTAATGTTAAATTCATTAAGAATTTTTTGTAATTCCATAACCTGATTAAAGAAAAAACCTATTTCATCGTCTGATTTAAAAGAACCTTTACTGTCTAACTTTTTTAATTTTTCATCTGTTAGATCTATAACTTGTGATAACCTTTCTAAATAACCTAAATAACCTAATATAAGATCTTCAGCTGTTTCATTTTTGCGTAATAAATTAAGAGTAGTATATCCTAACACTCCTAATAAAACTACTAATATTCCTATAATAATATAACTAATCATAAACTATCTAACATACTTTTTAAACCTGAACTACTAACTGAAGATAATGCTTTTTTCTTCGCTGAAGTTGATGGTTTAGGTGAAGGGGGGGTTGTAGTTTTATTGAATTTTGGTAACCATTCTTTTTCAAATTCTATTCTAGCTGACATCAAATCTGCTTGATGAAGAATAAAAGGTAAGCTTGTACGTGGTTTTTGTTCTGGCATAAATGTTTTTAAATATTTTACATTTGCATCATCATATAAACCATCATGAGTTTGAATAGCTAACATTTCATTAAATGTATAAGAAACACCATGGGATTGTAACATAAATAATCCCCTATCTGGAACAGATGCAAAAGGTACTTCTTTATTAAACATGTATTCTTCTCCTAACTTTTCACGTCTCCATTTATCAGTCTGGGGGATATAGGAAGCACTATTTTCATCACCCATTTTACCTAGGTCATGGTTAATAGCTGAGAATACTAGTTCTTCGATAGTAAATGTAGACCTATCCATTTCAAATTCACACCACACATCATATATTTTAAGTGATGCTGCAACAACACGGTTTACATGATCAACATACCCCCCGGGGAATGAATTGTGATATTCCTTCTTATGGGCCGCTGGCATAAGGGATATTCTTTCCTCATATTTTTTATAAAAATTAAGTAATTTTTGTTGACGTTCCCCTGTAATATATTTTTCAATATTACCCAAAAATTCAATCCAATTAGACTGAATTTGTTCTGCTGTTAAACTCATATATTAACGTAAGTTGGAAGTATTATTTAGTTCTCTACCGTCCAATGGTTCACGCTCAAGCTGGGTAGCAATATCCTCAACAACATCGTTGATATTACTTAGTTCATTTTTAATATCCCTGGGATTAGTATTAGTAGAAACCATATTATTAATAATAGTTAATTTAGTCTGGATAGACTGTAGTTTACGAAAGAAGTACTCTCTATTTCTCATAGTTTAATTTTATAATTTTGAAACCTTTAACACCTATTTTTTTCCATAAGTTATTATGTTTCATTAACATGTTCTGAAGATACGAAAAATATTCCGGGTAGTCACGTTTTTTGTGAAGAGTTTTTGTAGAAATCAATAATTTTTTTAAGAGTTAGGCACTTTTCGTACTCTTCAAACTCCTCAAAAAATAAAAGTGATTCATATAATGCTATATTCATCGTATCTCCTCCATACCTTAATAGGGCTTCTTTATGAGTAGGTTCATCTAAATCAAGGTTAACTAAATAATTATATGCCTTAGTAAAAGTTAAAAATTCATAAGCCCTTACTAAATCATCAGAATCTAAAGAAGTATTATCTTTTATCATATTTTCCATAAAGTTCCCCCCTATATTTTTATAACCATTAATAAGTTTTCTAAACATAGCTACCCAAAAAACAGGAGTAGTAGTAAAATCTTCATATGATGTTGCATTAATGGGGGTACCATCTAAATCCTCATTATTAGAAAATAAAGAAAAAATACGGGATAGGTTCATATTTATAAATACTTAAGAATGTAAAGATGCTAATTCTCCCTCTATACCAGATATTTCAGCACAAATTTTAGCGTATTCTTGTATTATATTTACTTTTTTGGGATTATCAGGATGATATTTCCATAAATCATCTTTCATATTAGCTAGGTCCGCTAATTGATTAATTAGATCCATTCTATCTTTTACTTCTTGAGCCATAGGTAATAATTATTATATATTATTAGATACGTAACCTTGTTGCTCTGCTTCCTCCTGTGTTATCCACTCTACACCATCTAATACTGATCCAGTTGGTATAGATCCATTAACCCCTAACACCCAATCTGTTCCATTAGTATACCATGGATAACTATAAATTGTGGTACGTTGGTTGAGTGGTTGAGTTGTATTTAAATTATAAATATTTGAAGATGCTGTTTGCACTTCTCCTTTAGTTGTATATTTGTAATATTTCATATTAGAATATTGAATAATGTCCGTTTATGTCTGTTTCAATATTTAATTGATCACTAGCTTTATCTCCTTCATATACAATAAATTCTTGCATACTCCAATTAGCAAAATTAGCTGTACCATACCCTAATACAAAAGAACTAACCCCATTATCTAAACTACCATTAATAGTTAGTAAATGCTGTGAATTGAAACTTGTAAATACTTCTCCTCTATTAGTTGGTGTATATGCAGCGGAATTTTTTCTATAGGTATTTGACAAATAATTAGGATCATTTCTTGTATTTGTTGATGTATTACCGTTTTGTGCTATTAATTGAAATCTTGTATCCTCTCGATATAAAATAGCTCTGTCAGTTGATACCTTACTTACTGAGAAGAAATAATGTTGCCCCGTTGATGGTAAGTAATCGGTTTTTGTTCCCGAAAGATCTAAATGTGATCCATTGCTTGCAGCTAATGCTGTGATTAATGGTTTGCCGTTTTCTTTTAATACAGCGCCACTTGATACTATTTGTGGTTGATTAGCATCCGTAGTTTGTTCTAAATCTCCACCATTACCACTTTGATCATACCATTTTGCTACAAAACCATCACCACTTCCACAGTGGGTTAATAATGCAGCTTCATCAAGATTACCACTACTATCAAACCCAATATCAGCATCAACATTTGAACCATTACGTACTTGTACACAAGGTCCAGAATAAGTAGAACTTAATCTACGTACACTATAGGCAACTCTAACATTAGCGCTATACCGGTCAAGTAATAAACTAGGTTTAATATTAAGACTATAATCTCCAGTTCCTCTTAATCTAATATTTCCATTTCCAGTAATATTAGATGGGGTAAAAGTAAAACTTCCAGTTCCATTAAAATTACTATTTACAGAAGGAATAACCACCCCAAATATATAATTGCTAGAAGATACTAATGTAACCTGAGATATAGAGGAAGAACCGGCAGCAAATCCTATACTAGATGTATAAATATCTGGTCCTGACCTACCATCATCCTCAAAAATAAGATAAGCCGAATTTCCTGAATTTCTAAAATCAAAAAGAGTTGAATTCAAAAGTGAGGAAGTAACTATTCCACTTCCTATTAATTGAGTTGAACTAAATGATCCCGTAATAGGCATAATAAACTTTATTATAAATATAGAAAAATACCCCCAATATAGGGGGTATTAATCTAATTAAATAATTAACTTACGTACTCAAGTGCCATATTGAATAACTCTTGATTAACTTTTTGATTTTGAGCGAAGTTCTTAATTTTACGAACTTTACGGGTTTTAACTCCGTAATTATATTCAAACATTCCGTGAATTACTTTTTCTTGAAGTAAGTTAAATGTTGACCAAAGCGAACCATCAGCATCCTCATTACGAGTTGGTTCAAGCAATTCTTTATAATCAATGGTAATCGCTTTTAACTTATCTTCTGAAAAACGAGTTGAAACAGCTTTTTTAGCAAATTCAATTAATTGATCTTGATCCAATTTGATTTCTTTCATTTTATTCATTGAATCAACCGTTAATGGAAGTTGTTCCATAATACCATTAATAGTATTTTGTAATTCTTCAAAATTATAATGAATATGTCGAATTTTCATACTACCAAAATCTTCAGTAGAAATAACTAAACCA
>Ga0181369_1000050_pt1 | contig 30311 bp, 13 predicted proteins | sample LowvirmetaG_8_FD_130088 | JGI IMG/M metagenome (GOLD analysis project Ga0181369, IMG submission 130088) | Marine viral communities from the Subarctic Pacific Ocean - Lowphox_04 viral metaG | ecosystem: Environmental > Aquatic > Marine > Oceanic | place: Subarctic Pacific Ocean | collected... | reverse complement strand
ATCCAATAGTTGCTGGAGTAATTAACTGAGTTTGTGCGCCAGTTGTAATAACTTCAGCAATAACGCCAGAACCGTTTGCTGGGTCTGTGTTTATATTTCTACTTGCATCTGCAGTTCTTGTTGCTGAATTTGTATATAATGTAACCCAAGCAGCAGCAGAAGTTTGAACTTTATAAAGTGTATATGATTTAAATCCAGCAAACTGAATATTTGCTGCTGCATCGTCTGCAATTGAACCTGTTGTCTGTGAAATATCAGTTCTTACTCCAAGTTGATTACTACCAATAAATGTAGAAGTTACTGTACAAATTCCTGTGGAAGTAATTGAAGATACATCAAGATAATCTCCAAAATTGATAATTCTTGCTGTACCAATTCCAGTTCCATTATCTTGAAGAGTTACATCGGCACCAACACCTGTTAGATTAGCACCATTTCCATAATATTCTGTTGCAGTAATGATACCAACCTGCATATTTGGACTACCTGCAAATATAGTAGTTCCATTTCCAATAGCATTATAAATTTCTTCAAAATTCTTATTAATCTTATCAGCACCATCAATCAACGAATCTCCAGTACCATCATTTGGTGTAGTTCCAGTTGATATGCCTAATCGTGCCATTGTAAAAAATTACTTTCTTCTATTTATGAATTCTTATCAAAGGTCAATTCTCCATCAAATGTTGTGATTTCCGAATCAAATCTTTCAGAAACATTATAGGAAAAATTATCATCAACGGTTGTAACTATATTAACATCAATAGGTTGTGAAGTGATTGGAGGTGCATCAATTGTTACTGTTGGTGCAGTACTATAACCAACACCACCATCAGTAACAACAATTCTCATAACACCAAGACCAGTTGTTCTAATTGAACATGTTGCAGCAGCACCTGCTCCTCCGCCACCTGTAATAGTGATTATTGGTGCAACTGTATATCCTGCACCAGCATTTGTGAGTAAAATTTCTTTTATAGAAGTAACCCCACCTACAGTAGTCAATATACCAACTGCTTTAGCATGGTCACCAATCTGATTAGTAGGTGATTGTGTAATATTAATTGATGGTACTGATGTATATCCATATCCATCATTATTAAGGAAAATTTTATCAATATATCCACTGGGAACTGTTCCTTGAATCTGTGCAATAGCAGATGCAGTTCTTCCAGTACCAACCAAGTTAAGTGTTGTGATGAAACCTTCATCCTGAACTTGAGTGTCTAAAATATCAAGAGAAGTATCAAATACTTCATTCTCATACTCAAACAGTTCACACTTAAGTTGATATACGTAATTTTTACCTAACTGATAAAATGGATCTTCATGCTCAACAAATTTAACTTCAAATAAACGTTCACCTAATGGAAAGTATATTATATCTCCTTCTCTTGGTCTTGTTGATAAAATAACTTCACCAGTTCCAGTCCCATCATCTTCTGACGCTAAAAATGGAGAAATAAATTCTTCAAATCTTTCTCTGGAGATTGTAAGTAAAAGTTCATCTCTTACGCTTACACCAAACTTTGTGAGTATATCACCAGCACCAGAATAACCATCAAAATTATTTACATATGCTTCAATTGAATAATTATCATCAAACTTAGATGATTGAACTTCTTCAATAATAGTTTTTGTATTTACATATTTTCTTGGAATATAAATTACTTCTACACCATTAAATCTTAAGTGCTCATTGACTAGATTTTGAACTAGTCTCTGCTCACCTGCAGTACCTTGTAAAAAGAAAGGATTAAGAGCCATTATCCGATAAAATCTAGGGGAGGTAATTCGAACTCAGTCATCATTCTTGATCTGATATCTGCTAATTCTGATTCTGCTTGTTGAAGAATTTCTCCTCCATTAAGTTCAAGACCACCAGGAAGTTTAACTCCTTTGAACTTACTAAGATTTCTTCCCCACTGTCTCTTAATGAGAGCGGTAAGATATAGTTTCATGAAACTATCGTTAAAAATTTGAGTGAATGCTGCAGGATCCAATGCTCTATAACATTCAAGTATAATAAATTCCCCTGCAGGTTGAGAACCCCAATCAATATCTAGATATAATCTGTCTTGTCTTTTATTAAATCTTATTTGCTTATCTGGAGTCAATAAGAAGTCAATATCTTCAAGATAACTTTTAGTCATTGCATAATGAAGAAGTTCAACTGAATTGAAATAATAAAGATCATTCAAGAACAGTTGATATTTGATACTGAACATCCCACCAGAAATGGAACTAGAATCAAATTTAAAAATCTTTTCAATTCCAATTACAGATTCTGGAACTTGAATATAGTTTTCAGTTTCATAAAAATTATATGTTCTATTGGAAGTATCAGTAGCAGTTGTTTGTACAATTCCTGTACCAGTAGTTCCTTTTGCTGTACCTCTAGTTACATCATCTTCAGTGATTTTGTACTTAAGATACATTTTTTCAACACCATCAAAATGGCGCTCATTAAAATATTGAATGGCATCATCAACTAGATCATCAATTTGATCGTCGTCCACATTAATCTCAAGGATTGGAGCACCAAGTTGACGTAAACAATAGTCTATGAGTCCTTGTCTAGATGATGGTTTTGCCATATTAATCTTCTAATTGTGCCTTAAGATCCGCGTTTTCTTCTAGTAAAGCATCAAGTTGTTCTTTATAATCTTGAGATAGAGTTGCTAACTTTGCCTCAAGAAGAACGTTTTGATTTGATACTGTTGCTAATTTAGAATTATAAATTTTAATTAGGACATTCACGTCCACTTCAGATTGATTTTCCATTTAATATTAGAAGGTACCACCATCAAGAGTTGAAGTCCAATGGGGTTTGTTAGTATATATGTCGGTGATTGTATTTGGAACTGAAGCAAGATTTGTGATAAATCCACTCTGCCCCTCTCTTCTCAGATTATCTGAAGTATTAAATGCACCTTCAATTCCAATTAAACTTACAGTAGTTGAACTAGTCACAGCATTTTCAACAACACCATATGCTCCAGTACTGTCTTGTCTAATAATATCACCAGCACCTGCTGTAATTGCAACAGATACTACAAAGTCTTTCTTTGTAATTGCCGTTAATACTTGCTTAGATGTTGAAACTGGTGAAGCGGGGGCGTTGGTTGATCTTTGGAGACCAGTGTCATCAAAATAAACAACACCACCGGTGGAATAATTGCCAGACTGATAATAGATACCTTTAATATCAAGGAATCCTTTTGTTCCTGCAACAACACTACTAGCAATAGTAGCATCAGGAACATATGTCCATCTTCTGCTATCATCTGCATGAGTTCCATGGTTATCAGCATCCGCCGCACTATTAGCGATGGAACTATCTTCCATACCAAAGAAACCAGTCTTATTATTGGAAGTTCCAGTACTGGTGTTAAATGTGAAAGAAATACCTCTATCAGTATTACTATCGTATCCGTGAGTAATTGTTAGTTGTGTTGTTGCAGGAACACCTGCAGTTGTGGAGTTATTAAACGTAATCGTTTTAGCACCAGTATTATAAGAACTGATGGTAGTATTATTAGCAATACCACTTCCAGTAACAGCGTCACCAGTATTGATACCAACAACAGAGTCTAGAGTCAAAGATGTAGCGCCAGAATTACTGACAGATACCATTACAGTTCTAGTGCTCGTAACATCACCAATATGAAGAATTGGATCGTTTAAAGTCTTAGAAGTTGAGTTAACGGTAGTAGTTGTACCATCAACTTGAAGATCACCTTTAATAATTACAGTGCCTTCATTACTTAAACCATCTGGATATGGATCAATATAAAGGGTATTACCCGAACCAGATACGGTAGAGATAATATTATCTTCAACTTTTATATCACCGAATTGAGTTTCTCCGTCAAATATGATATTTGAATTCCAAGTCCATGGAGCACCAGTTACTTGAACATGATCTGTCCCATCTTCATCATATTCAATTCTGGCGTTATCATCATTACCGAAAGTCAAAAAAGTATCATCGGGAATGACTACTTCACCAGTTCCGTTTGGATCAAGAATAATATCTCCATCAGTATTCGTTGAGGAGATAGTATTAAGATCAATTCTTAAGTTATCTACGTTCCATTGATCTACTTTCAGTGATTCTGCACCACTCAAACCAGAGTTAGTTGCAGGTGCCATAATGGCTACAACACCCTTGTCTTGGTTTCTAGTGTTGTGTGACGCTGCTGGAATAGTACCAGGAGCGTGCTCCATCATAGAGGTGTAATAGCGTCCCCCTATTGGATTAACGTTAGTGCCGTCGTCTCCTAGGAAAACTCTATCCTTATATTGATTAGTTCCACCAAAACTACCAATACCAGTTACGTATGCAAGTTCTCCCCATTGTAATGATGCTGGTTTGTTAGTACCAGAGGATCTTTTTATCCTAATAATACTTGCCATTTAGAAGTTTCCCCCGTTGATGTCTAAATTCTGAGTTGCACCTGGTGTAAGTTCTAGCGTTGCTTCCCACTTTTGAATGGAACTGTTGTATACCAGAACCATTCCATTCTGCAAATTGGTTGCAGAAACATCATTAAGTTCAGCCAAAGAAAGTCCTTGGGCACCAGCAAGCGAAGATATTACTTTTACTGCAGGTTGTTGACCTACCCTGACTTTAATATCAGCCATTTACGATGATTATCAGGAATCTAAAAACTATTTATATTCCTTTAAGTCCTAAAGTACTTACAACTTCTTGTTGTTTAAGATAAAGTTTTGCGTATGACTTAGCAATGTTTTTCAACATAGTCACAGAATCGCATTCATCAATTTCATTAGCAAGTTTTTGATAAGCAAATTGCTTGGAAAGTGCTCCAAGTTTTATGTCATCTGGATCCATTAGTAATTTCCTTTAATAAAGATTTAATTTCTTCAATATCACTCTTAAGTATATCAAGTTCTTCTCGTTCTGTCTGCCTCTTTTGCTTCATTTTTTTATATTGAATATAACCAGAATTATCGTTATTAATGATAGCTCCTGTATTTCTATCTCTAAAAAGATTGTTATGTCCCTCAACAGGAATTAGATCTTTTTTTTCCATATTAGGCAAGTGCGAGTGCTCTGAAATCTTTCAATTTAACTGGTTTTGATTCATTTGTTGACGACATAACAATTTTAATTGCAAAACCATTAAATTGATCTACATTATCAATAGAGAACTGATACTCAGAGTATGAATCCTCACTATTTTCATTAGGTGCAACATAAGCATCTGCTCTTCCATTATTTTTATTAAGATCAATTACTTGATCTCCAAATCCATCACCATCAGTATCAAGTAAATTATTATATCCTGGGAATGGAACAAATTTTTGATCAACTCCACTAGAATCTACCTTATCTAATTTATAGAAAACTCTAAAATCAGCATCTTCCTGCCTATGAGCAGCGATAATAACTTTCAAACTTGTTGCTGGTTGCTGAAGACCTACAGTTTTAGTAACAAATACTGAACCGTGAGGATCATTATCATAGTTATTACTTCTAGGATCAGATGTATAATCCGAAATTGGATTATTTACCTTATTTCTACCAAGAATAAACGATGCATTTTGAACATCCATCATTGGTGATAGATTTTCATTTTCAGTTTCAAAATCAACTCTTAGTGTAAGAGATTTATTTCCAGGCATTGTTGTGAGATATGTATTTTCATTGATCTCAGAAGCAACCATTCTTGGAGTATCAAATTTAATTACTTTATTAAGAGTAGCTGCTTCATATCCTTGATCTATAAATGATGTTTCATTACCTCCTGCACTAGTACCTGTAATTGTTCTAATATTAGAAGTTATTTTAGTACCTTTACCGGGAGTGATAAAGTTAAATAATGGTTCAACAGAACTAAACTGGTAGTTTTTGGAAATTCCAACAGTATTTCCACCAAATCCTTTTTGAGAAGTAAAGTTGACCCTACCATCACCAGAACTTCTGTCTATAGGTGCAAGTATAGTTCTATCAAATTCAAGATGATATGAATCAACATTTGAATTCATAGTGTTATAATATGTTGATGGAATATCATGTATGGTATTAATTCTAGTTAAAGATACACCGTTAACCTCATATGGTTGAATATTGCTATTAGACTCGTGAATAATTTTAGATGATCCACTAATTGCACGAGCATCAATTGTTAATGTACCTGCAGGAGAAGATGTTGCATTAATTCCATTATAAGAGACAATTTCTCCACCTAACAGAGCGTAACCTCTAGAAGTACTAATACCTTCAAAACTTCCAAATGGTAATGTATTCGCAACAGAAACTTGAGTTGAAGTTAGACCAAATTCAGATGTAGTTTGTGTTATTGTAGTATCTGGAAGAACATCAACAATTTCAATCTTATTGTTTCCACCATGATGAGCATGAGTGTACTGCTTAATTCTGAATACATTTCCAGAATATTCAGATGAAATTAATGTAGACTCTGCAGAAGCAGTTGTATTAGAATCTGTTCTTACTGAAGAGGAATTGAAGAAATAGATATTTGAAGTATTAGTGAAGTTTTCGCCTTGAACATCAGTCAGATACAGAGTATCTGTTGACGCGCTGATAGAATTAATAGTAAACTTAGCACCAGTTCCAACTGGAGTTGCGATATCTGAAGTTACAATTCCAACTATTTCTCCATCAACATACCCAGAACCATTTGTAGTTAAAGTTACATTGGAAACTTTACCATCCGCATCAGTATTAATTGTTACAATACCACCGGTTCCTTTTCCAGTAATTGAATAAAGTCCAACACCAGTTACACTATTTTGTGATGCTTTATATCCAGAACCACCACCAACAATCCCAATACCTGCTGCAGCAGCACCAAAGTTTTCAATAAATCCATTTATAGTGTTCCCAGTTGCTCCCTGAATAACTTTAGTACCAAGTTCAACTGAACTATTAAGTGTTCCAGTTATAGGTAACATGAGTTTCCTAGGAAGACTTTCAATAGGATTGGTAATTAATCTTGCATTATTATCTCCTTTTGGAGTAATATCTGTATTATACCAAGTTAAAGTTCCAGATTTTGCAAACTTTGCTTTATATAATGTAAATTTAAGATCTTGGAACTGACTTGGTGTCCATATAGTACCGTTTTGAGATTTAAATAATGATCCACCAATATACTGTTTGGTAACAACTACATCTTGAACATCTGGGAGGAGTGTTGGTGAAATTGCCTTTTGACCCATAGTTGCAGTCCACAACTCATACTTATCGGATGAAGGAGCAAGTACAACAATTGCATACTCTTTCTCTGCCTCCAAAAATACTGGTGATGAGAATTTTATATTTGTTGCTATAGGTTCAAATGGATTGTTTTCATTGACATTAACATCTTTTGGATTTAAAGCAACTTGAGTATAATCTTGCACTAAGAACTGAGTTGGAGTTCCAAGTTCCATAGTTCTAAGTTCGACAAAAACTTTAGAATTAGGATCTTTAGATGCAAAATATAAATCAAATCCAGTTAAGAATGCGCCAGTACTATCAACAGTAAATGACTGTGCTAATGGATCCCTATGTACTGCCTTTGTTTTAACTGTAATATCAATTTTAGTTTTCTTTGCTTTTGGTTTGGGTGGATTTCTAACAGAAACTGTACTGGTATTTTGAGTAATAACGGTTCCCGAACCCTCATAAGTTCCAAGTCCTTGAGATTCAAATACAGTTGATCCAGGAACAGTAACTGTATTTGGTGGAATTGCAGTAACTTTAACAGTTTTAGTACCACTCTTAACTAAAGTAGCAGGTTTTGGTGTGCTATTTGCATCTCTAAAGAAGAAACTGGCAACAATATCGCCCCAATTATCAGAAATTAATTCTGCTCTAGTAATTGTTGCAATTGCACCACTTTCTTTTCCTACAATTTTAAATCCTTTTTCAACATATCCATAATATTTTTGTCTAGTTGCTAAAGATCTAACACCAAAATTAATTAATTCGGATGTAGGAGAATAAGATTCTCCTGGAACAGGTTTATTTCTATCATATGGATTACTTTGATAGTTTTCTACCAGAACAGAAGGAGACGCTAATCCGGCACCAATATCTGGTCTAGATTTATCACCAAATTTATGATTTGGTCTTTGAATTTTAATAAATCCAACCTTATTGTTGTTTGAATCTAAAATATCAGCATCTTCAAACACTGTAAATGTACCAGATTTCATCTGGATTGCACAAAGTTTTGGTACAATATCGACTTGTTGGCTATCAAGATACAGATAATGCTTTATATATGGTTTTAAACCGTTAGAATTAAAATAAACATTTCTGGAGCGCATCCAAGGATCAACTTCACTGGATATTTTTACATTTTCAACATAATCAAACTCTCTGGAAGGTCCTGTAAGTTTTGCTGTATAATTTGTTTTCTTTGTAGTTGTTGTAGTATAGACTGTTTTCTTTCGTTTTTCACCTCTACCACCACCTTTTTTATAAGTCTTAATTTCACTAGTGGTATCTACATTTGTAGTGGTTTTTGCTATCTGTTTCCATTTAGCACCAGTTGACTCTGCTCTATGGTCATTAACATAGATAGTTCTTGTCCAATTATCAGAACTAGGATCTAATAATACACCACCTTGGAAAGCAATAACACTAAATGGGTTAACATTTTCAACATTAGTTGCATGTGGTTGATTTAACCATTCAACTTCAGTATATGCTAAAGTTAGCATATCACCAGTTTTTTGGATAGATTGATCTAATAATTTTTGATTAGAAGTATTACTTGTTGTAAGTAAATCAATACCTGGATCTAAAGCAAGTTCTGCATTTATACTCCAAAAATCAATAGGTGCTATTGCAGCTGCATTTTCTCTATCAATATCAATAGTACTATGCCGAGGATCAGCAAGTGATTTATCTTTAAAATCAGTAACAATAAATCCACTCTTAAATCTATCTAAACCATTAGCATCAGTCACAGAGAGGGTTTTTGCATTAAGTTCTAGCATTGAAAGGCTAGTAACCTCTTCAAGATTTTCAATCCTATCTTCAAGAACACCAATATCCCTCATGGTAAATCTTCTATTATCTCTCAGAAGAATTTTCGGTTCTTTAGTAGTATTATACAGATATGGTGGAAGAGAGATTTGAGCAATCTCCATTGCATCATCTGCAAGAACAGGAGACTGTGGACTATCAGAAGGTTCACCTTTGATAACTTCTACCTCACCAAAACGATTTATGCTGATAAGATCAACTCTTGGAAGATAATAACTATATCCAAAGAATGAAGTTTCACCTGGAGTAATTACATATCTAAAGGTGGATTCATACTGCCTACTATTAAATGCAAATGGTGAAGATGTGGTTGTTAAATCAAATGGTTTAACCCTTGGTCTAAAGTCAATTAAATCACTGACACGAAGACCATTTGGAAGAGATGGAATATCACTCTTGTATCTACCTGCACCATATGAACTGCAAGTAAATACATCTCCACTATTACCAGAAGCAATATCATACTTATCAAAAATAATAAGTAAACGCTTATCTGGAGTTGGAGAACCATCTCTTCTTACAATTCTAGAATAGTCACAATATTCATTTCTACTACCATCATCTAATCTATAATTTTCAGTTAAATCAACGTAACTACCTTTAGTTGATTGTTGAAGTTCCAGATTTAAAGAGGAATCACTAAATTTAACACTTTCACCCACAATAAAGTTATTGCTATTTCTAGGAACATAGAAAACTTCAGTTGCTGTTGCACTGACTACTTGACCAACTGCTCTACCATCTTGACCAGTAATTTTTTCACCAATAACTACATTTTGATCTAAAGATAATCCACTAACAAAGGTTAATTTATCAAGAATAGGTGCATTTGAATCTGTAGACTCATAAACTGCACGAATATTTACAACGTCAGGAACGTTCAAAGATATTTCATTATCTTCAATTCTAGTTCCATAATACTTACTATCTGTAAGACCGTTAAGGGTCTTAGTTTTTTGTGTTCTAGTTATATCTAACTTCTGACTTCTAATAAAATCTTTAGACTTATTAGTAATAGATCTCTTAGAAAGAGTTGCAATTACAGTTACATTTGAATCTGTTGTTTTGCTCAATCCATTAAATGTAACACTTGATCCACCAGAACCTAAGGTGACCATACCAGAGGATAATGATTCTATACTTCCATCAGAATAGTGGATTGAATATCTCTCAGCATCAAATGCTTCATAAAATACACTAGTAATTCCTGCCGAAGCATCAATTGCATCTGCAACAGTAATCTGCATACTATTAGCAACAACAGACTTACCATTAATTTGTTTGGTAATTATTAACTGTGCCCCAGATAAATCAACTGATGCAATATTTTGAACAGGAAGTGCAGAATATAAACCTGTAGAACCAGTGTTAATGATTCTTGGAACCATCATTGAGAATGTATAGTTTCCATCAGCAGAGGTGTTAGAATAAACACCTGTAACAGCAGTATCGGGGTCTGCTAGAGTGATATTTGTTCCGTCTCCAGCAATACCACTAATATCAACATAAACTGGATCAGTACCACCAGTCTGATATTTAATAGTTCTTCCTTCTTTAATTCCAGTTACACCACTGAAAAATCTTCCACTAACTTTTCCAGTTGTACCAGTAATGTTTAGTAAATCAGTTTTAGCAAAGTTTGGTAGTCCTACTTCATGAAGAACTGTATTTGCAATAAAGTTTGTTTGAAGACTACTATTTAAACCATCAGCATCCTGGAATACTGCTTTGATATCATCTGTAGTATATACAGTAATACTCTGAATACCTGTCTGGAATTTAACCTCTTCATTGATGATTACTTGCTCACCAACTAAAAATTCACCAGAAGTTTGATTTAACTTGTAAGTATTACTAGTTGACTCTGCAAGATATCCAGTTGCACCACTAGAAAGACCTCTAACAAGTGAAGTTAATGGAACATCTGTTTGATTATATGTATTGCTAAGAGTCAGTTCAATGAATGTTTGAATATCATAGAGATATAAATCCCATTCAGTAGCATTTCCTTTGTAACTATCATCAGTTACACCAAACGAATAAACTCTTGCTTCGCCAATTTTGGTAGTGAGACCAGCAGTATTTTGATCTGTAATACTATTAACATCTGTATTATTTCTTCTTTCCTTATAGAGTTCAATAATATTGGAATTGGTGGTATTAGCACTAGAAGTATCACCAATATTAATATATGGAACACCCGCTACATTATTAACTCTCAGAAGACTTCCTGCTTCAAATGGAATTTGAGAAGTAGGAACTGTTTTTGTAGTTCTTGGTTTTTCAACATCAAGTACTGTTGAACCCTCTAGGTCAACATCATATCCTCTAACGTAAGCAGTTCCGGCAGAAACTTTGACTGACATCAAATCTTCTGTGGGTGTATTTCCCTCTTCAGTTAATTCGTCAGATCTAAACAGACCACCATTTCCTACTTCATCATTGAGAGATTCTGATGTTTCTACAATAAAACTATCAATAGAATAGTCACCAGACTCATCAAAAGTCCTTTTAGCAAAATAATCTCTAATCAGATTATAATTTGATTTATCTTGTAATCTCTTAATTTCTCCATTATCAATTTTAACTAACTCTACAAAGTTAGTATCTTCAAAATCAGTAAGTTGTTTTTTTGCTAAATTTAAACTAATTTTAAATCTATCTGCACCTGGTGCAGCATAGTTTGTAAATCCTTTTGCATTATCATTAAGACTTGAGTCTTCATCAGCATTTACAATTTCTTCTAGAATATCAAATCCAACTCTAAATGATGGTTCATTATCATAAGGATCTAGAACAATTTGAGAACTTTGAACATCAACAAATGTTCCTCTAATAAAATAAACGCCCTCTGCAACACCTACAGCGTACCCTGTGGCGGTTGAATTGTTATTTACTAGGGTGAATACAGAATCTCCTGCTACGAGTGTTGTATTACCATAGGCAACGTTTTCTTCTAATTGTAATACTTCCCCATCATAAAATACTAGAGATTCTCCATCACTAGAACCATCAAGGTACTTAACAAATAGAGTGATTTCTTCTACACCTAAGTCTGGGGGGAGAAGATAACCTTTAATTGTGCCTACAACCTCAGAAGTTGTACCTTTGACTAAAGTTCCTTTACCGGAAGTGATAGAATCCAAATACACTGTTACGTCAATACCTAAATTAGTAGTATTAACTTTAACTGTAGTAAATTGATTATCACAAGTGATTCCACCAGGAATCACCATAGAACCCTCTTTGAACATATGACTGCCAAAGGATTCTATTTGGTTCTGTAAAACTGACTGAAGACCAGTTAATTCTCTCGCCTGAACAGGATATCCAGGTTTGAACAAAACTTTATAAAAATTTTTATCCTTATTGAAGTCATCGTAATAAGGATTTACATTGAGATTAGTCTTCTGTGGCATTTTTTAGAATTCCAGTACTATCTTTAAATCTTCTTTTTGGCGGATGTTTCTAGCAATACTTGCCCGATTATCCAGGAAAATAATATCCCCTGAACCTTTATTTATCTCAGAAACTGCCATGCCTCCTGTAAAATTAACACCTAAGTTAATTAATTTTGTTCCTGTTGGATTTGTAGTAAATCCTGCAAATCCACTATCAATAGAAGCACTAAATCCTGATGTTTTCCCACTAATAGGATTTACACTAGATGAATTGAAATCTAATCTTCTACCATCTGTGCTAATTCCTGTGTAATCTTCAGTATCATTTTTGAAAAATAATGATCTGTCCTGGAAATACTTCAAGACTTTTGTTTCTTCATCAAAAGAAGCAACATATGCAACTGCCTTTCCGCCAGTAACGATTTGTTCTATCTTTTCCCCTACTTTTGGAGTACCAGAAATAGTGGAAGATAAAAACTTAAATGCATTTAAATTATTAAAGTTATTTCCATAAAATGTACCACTAGTTCCAACTGCTGTTGGATTTTTTACAATTGATACTTGTGCAAAACTGGTATCAATTGGAAGATCCTTATCATTACCATCAAAACGAGCATAAACTAGAACTTTATCTGTTCCTAATTCGGAATAAATATTATATCCATGACCCTTAGATGGTGGAATGATTGGAATTAAATTTGCAAAAGTTCCAGTTGAACTTGAATTGATTCTACCTAAATCAACCAATGCATAACTATATCCCTTACCACCATTAGTAACAACAGTATTGGTAATTTTTCCACCAACAACATCAACTCTTACTTTTCCACCAGTTCCGTCACCAATAATATCCATCTCTTGACCGAGACCTGAAGCATAGCTAGCACCACCATTTTCAATATAAACTGCTTTTATTTGATTTTCATTTACCGATGAATCTGCTGCTTCTCTAATTGATTCAATTTCAGAATCTGTGGAAGATTCCCAATTATTTGGAACGGTGATATATTCAGTAGAATCAAATTTTATAATATCACTTGGATTAACTGAAAACAAATACTTCCAAATATATCCATCACCACTATCACCAGCTTTGGATGGTTCTAAATCGGTGAAGGTTGGTTGATCGAGAGATACATTTCCTGTTAAATTTGATGTGTTTCCAATATCTCCATGTGATCCATTTTCAATGCAAATGTAGACCCTATAATCTTCATTTATTACATAATAATTTGCATCATATAATCTAGATGCATTAGTCAAAGGAGATGGATTGAGAATACTATAATCATGGCGATACATTTCATATCTATTACCCTGAACATAATTAATCCTCCGTATTAATCTTCTAACATTAGAAGAAGAAACTTTTTTCCCAAACATCATAACATCACTAGAATGTGAGTTATATTGTAAATTATCAACAGGTGCAGGAGGATCAGTATTCCAAGTAGAATTTCTTCCAAATCCAACTGCAGTTGGATTGGGAAGACCTAAAGTAATGTAATATGAGTTCTTATCGTTAGAAAACGATTCGACAAAATTACTGGCATTCAGAATTCTAAATTGATCAGTAACAAGTGCGGACATTTTATCTTTTTTTATATATTTATAGGAAATTATTGTGGATAAAAATTGAGACTAGGATTTAATGATTTAGAACGAATTGCTCCAGTTCCACCTTCACCAAAGTCTGCTCTTCTTTGAATTGTTGGGAATGTTGAAAGATCTGCATCAACAGTTAATCCAGTAACACCAATAGAAATTGGATTACTTCTAGTTATTCCACTGCTTCCATTGTACAATCTACCCCAAGATATTGTTCCAAGAGAAGTTGTTAAACCTGCTTGATTATCATCAAAGTTTCCAGTAGATGCAATTGATGTAAGATTACTAGAAGAGGTTACATTGCAAATAATTTCACCATTTGAAGATATGGATGAATACGAGTCTACGATGTAAATATTATCAAGGAATGATGTTCCAATACCAACAATCGCAGAATCTGAATCATTTACTGAAACAACACCATTACCAACTTTGGTATTACTAATCATAACTGGATATCCAGCTTGAAGATCTAAAATACTACCTGCAACTTGCAACTCACCGCCAGTGGTATAATCTAATAATCCTTTAAAGTTAAACTTAATTGCTTTTTGACCACCACTTCCAGTGGTTTCACTAATACCAGTAATAATTCCACTAAATCCTTGAATATCTTTAAAATTGGTAATTAGTTCAGTTCTTGCAGAAGCAATTTCCACAATAGCATTTGGTGGTGTAGATGTTGTATATCCAGTTCCAGTATTAGTTACTGAAATTGATGCAACAGTTCCTCCAGCAGAAACTGTAGCATTTGCAGTAGCACGTAATTGATCTTGATAAGTACCAAATTCAAATATCTTTTCTAACTGTGCTGTGTTTGTAGCAGACTTACTAAGAACGACAGTTGCATTACCAATAGAAGTAACAGTATAAGTATTATCAACAATTTCTGTTGACCCATCAAACACTCTTGCCAAAGACTGACCAACTACAATTGATGCAGTATTAATACCAGTAATAGTATTAGATCCTGCTCCAATAATTCCACCTCTATTTGTAACTTTTGGTCTGAATACATTAGTTCCAGTTCCGCCAATTGGTGGTGCAATGCTAACGCTAGTGATGCCTGGTGTATATCCATTACCACCATCAACTATATTGATGGACGTAACAGATCCTGCAGCACTAACAACTGGAGAAAGATTTGCAGGAACTGGTTCATTATGATCAATAATGATTCCATCAAAATCAATTATGGTTAATCCATAATAATCATCTTCATAATCAAAGAACTGAGCATTATCTACAAAAATTTCTGTAGAGGATGGAGTTATATCACCAATAATTTTGGATGTTGGGAAAATTCTTGGTTCAAGACTGCTTCTTGTCTTGTAAATAATTGTACTATTTACATATTTGTCCCGTTTTTGTTTTATCCAATCAAATGGTTTGAATATATTTTGATTTATACCAGGACCTTTGTAAATTGGAGTTTCAATAGTATCTGCTCCAGTAATTTCAATTATGGTTCTTGATAATAATTGATCAACAGTTTGTTGATATAATGGATGCTTATTGACAGATACATCATCACCAACTTTAAGGGTCTCTGTAACATTCACTAGGTTAACATCAATACCATCTTGACCAAGATAGAAGAAAATATCTACATCATCTTCTGTATCTGGTGCTTCTGTAAAGATAAATGATGTACCACCAATAAATTCATAGGCATATCCAGGTTTTTGAAGAACACCATTAACAAAAATAATAAGAACTGCATCTAAATTAATTTTAGAAGAAAGTGGATTATTCTTATCAATTTCAAAACTCAAGAGTTCTCCGTTGTAAAATAATGGGAATCTCTTTCTAGTTCCATTTTGATAGACTGCAATATTATCAATGAAATCCATTTCACCAAAAGTCCAAGCAGAGAAGAAATCATTAAATGTTCGTACAACTTCAAGTTGGAATGGTGCAATAGGTTGATTGTAATCTTTAGCGGTTACAAGACCAACTACTTCCAAAACATCACCAGGTTGGAATGCATATCCATTTCTAACAATTTTATAAGAGTCAATGAGGAAAAGTGTTGAACCAATACCAACAGTTGTTGATGCAGCACCAACCGTCAAATTAAGCAAAAGATTTCTACCAGTTTCAGTTGTAGGACCAACCCCAAGTCTAGAAACACCCACAACAGGCATATTTTCATAAACTGGTTCTGGAATCTGAATAACGGGATTAATATATCCACTTCCAGGACTTGTAACATTAAACGTAAGTGTTCCTCCTGCACCCACAGTTGCTTCAACTACAGCACCTGTTCCTGCACCACCACCAGGTCCAACATTTACCGTAATTGTATTAGTAGTAACTGAAGTGATTGTTAAATTAGATCCAGATGCTGGATCAGTAGATCTTGGATATGATTGTTCAGTGAAGAAATTATCATCAGAACATCTAAAGATTAGAGAATTATCAGCAATCGTTATGGTGTCGGAAGTAGTAAGACCGTGATTTGATATAGTTAATTGGAGAACACCTGTATGTGAAGTATACTTTGCTGCAGTTGGTGTAAACTGACTAGAAACAGCATTAGTTACTGCTCTTTCAAATCTATGCTCATAGGCAAGATCGGTTACCGCAATTGAAACTGGTTCTCTATAACCAGAACCAACATTTAGAGAGAAATGCTCATAAATCTCACCTTGACCATCATAATCGTGAGTAATATCGCTTGTGCCAACATTTACATTTAATTCAGTTGCACTAACAATATTGATAATATCAAATGATCTATCAGGATCTGGGAAAGTTCCGCTATATGTAGGAGTAGACGTGAATTGTAATCCTAATAACTTCACTCTATCACCATCTTTCAAATTATGAGAATCTGAAGTCTCAATCTGAATAATACCCGAGAACTTATTGTAGTAAGCAGTGCTGATAGAAACTGGATTAGTCCAAGTATTGATGCCAACGATTTCGGTAAGTGCTCCAGAAGAATTCTTTTTCGCTTTGACTTTTGCACCAACAAGAGGCGCATATCCAAGTCCAGATGTAGAACCTAAGGAAACAACTAAACCACCTCTTGGAATTTGGTTTTGATTGATATCAAATGTAGACTCAATATTAGAACCATTTTCTGAAGTAATGCCTGTAAAAATTACAGTACTTATTCCCGAACTAATGTCACTTTCAATTTCATAATTATTTCCTTCATTATTTTCAGTAGTTGGGGTTTGGAAAACACCATTAATGAATAATATACCATCACCAGGTTGGATGCCTGAAGTATTAGCACCTCCAACAGTTAATGTAAAAGTTTTACCAATTCCAGTAAATTGATCAGAAATATCGTCAAAAATAAAGTTTGAATTATAATCAGATCTCAGGAATGTTCTTCCATTAAATTCTGATTTTACATATGGTAAATTTGATTCATTTCTTTGTGATCTAGTATTTCCTTTTGGTGGATCTATAAAGAATATTTCATTCTTAACAATATCAAATGATCCACGATATACTTGTACATTCGCATTATCAATATGTGATGTAGCGGTAGAACCAACAACACCCCTCTTAACAGAAACCGTTGGATGTGTTGCAGCAATTCCAGCAGAAATGATACCATTAATTGGACCAAGAATTTCACCATTAAAGTTAGTACTAAGACCAACCTCAACAACCTTCATGTATTCATCATCAATTCTAATAAGATCTCTTGGTTGAATTGATGAAATACCACTGAGATTGAACGTAGCAATACCAGCACTAATTGAACCATTGTTAAAACTAAGGCTATGACTAATAGGTGTAAATGTAATTGGTTGCTGAATTATACCATCAAGAGCAATAACTGTTTTGGAAAGTTTTTTAGTAAATTCTAATTCATGAGCATTTCCCTCACCAGCATCAGTAAATGTTACAAAAATACCTGCTGTAGCATATTCTTTTTTGGTTGCCAGTTTAAAACTATCTGGTGTAACAGCAATTGGATAAACTCTTTCCGGAAGTCTATCAGTTACAATTCCAAGATAATTTTCTGTAGAACCAATACCCATTGCACTTTGACCAACACCAGTAAATGTTGATTTTGGTTCATAAATCAGTTCTTCTCCAGTATTAAAGAAATGATTAGTATATTTAAATAATCCTGTTTCATAATCTATATTAGACGTATCCCCAGGATTGAATATCTTAGTATAAATTGGAAAATTTTCATGACTTAATTTAAAATTAACTCTATTTGCTCTTACACCATTTAGACCATCAAAGCTAGTTAAGAAAAGATTTTGTTCTGATGGTCCAAATTCTAAAGATTGTGGTTCATTATCAAAATCACTAAATCTGTAAAGAACCTCATTAAATGATTGTGTCTTAACACTATATCCAGAATCTGGATAGAAATTTAAGTAGAAATCATTACCATTAATTTCTCCACCAAATGTTCCAAGACCAGATGTATTATTAACTGCTGAGAATGGACCAGGAGTAACATAAACCTCTGATTCAATATCATTAGCAATAATTGTAACCTGATGAATTGAAGAGGTTTGTCCTGCAGAAACACGAACAATAGAAGATGATGATGCAATCTCATCAATATTAAATGTGCCCAATCTTACAGTACCTGATCCCTCACCTAAAGTAGATTCTAATCTTGCACTATTTTCAGATCCTTCTGGTTGTCCGCTAACAAGGAAACGATATGTTCCAATACCAGATGTTGTAGTTCCAAATCCAACAATACTAGAACGAACATCATATACATCAGTAGAAGTTTCATTGTTAGATGCAGTTAAAGAGACTATCCCAGAGTTTGAATCATATTCAACATCAAGAATACCAGTTTGAATATAACTATATGAAATATTTTCAGAATCAAAATAATATTCATTTAAATAAGTATCCGTTCCATCAAAGTCAATAGATGCTTCAATATAATTTACATTTAGTCCAAATCTATCTCTAATTTCAATAGTAGCAAATGCACCATTAAAATCATTTACATTGAACTCTGCAATAGTTTTTGTGCTTGTAGCAGTTCCAACACTACCGATTCCAGATGTAAATGTACTTGTAAGATTAATAGATCCAAAATTTTCCGTTCCAATTCCAGTAATATCTACAGGCAAATCTTGATATAAGTATGTCTTCTTTAGAATCTTAATATCATGATCAGTATTATATGGATCAACTGGATCAAATATTAATGTTTTTCTACTAAAAGTATCAACATCTGCACGAAAAGTTCCAAGTAATTTTTCACTAAAAGTATTATACTTTGTGAACAGATATGCGTTAAGATTGGTAGACTGTAATACTAATTCGGTAATTTGAATATTTCCAGTATCTGGATCAATAATTTGAATTAAATATCTTACATGATCATCAAGAGTATCAATCTCTTCAATTTCTTTAAATATATCTTTAAATCCACTGCTTGAGAACTCGCCACTAATATCATCATGTATTAAAACCCTGTTGGTTTTACATTCAATATAGTCTGCTAACTTTCTATTCTGAACTTGTAAAGAGTTAGATTGTAAGAAATTTCCTATTAAACTTTCTTTAGGATTATCATCAATACTATTATCAAACAGATTTATAGCATCTACCCTCTTCTCAGAATTAATATCAAGAGTGGTAATTGCTATTGTTGATCCTTCAGCAGATGCTGATACATTTGCAGTAGAAGAAATTCCAACATCAGCAAAGTTCTTAAGACCTGCTGGATGAAGTATGCTGTTTACTGGTGATAAAAATTCATTCCAAGTGATTGGACTCTTGATAGAGTATGAAAGGTTTTGATAATAATCATTATCTGGAATGACTTGATAATCTTCACTAATTTTACCAATATCATTTCTCCACCCAATATTCAATTTAGATGAATAATTAATATTAAATTTTGCTCTCTTTCTATCAACGTTAGTTATGTCGGCAATACATCCACTAATAACACCTTTGATTTTATAACCTTTTTCTAAGTCAAATCTTCCATTTATTTTTAGAAAATCATCTCTTACTGAAGCAACTGTAAGATCTGTACTTACATACCCAGTATTTGCATCTACAAGAAGTGGTTCATTGATAGTGAAGGTGCCTCTATCCTGAATAACTTTAATATCTGGATATTCTTTGCTATTAATAATATTTGCATATCCAGATTGATTGGTTTTAGCAATTCCTGGATTTGTAGAAAATCCAATACCATCATTACCAGCAATTTGGAATGTTAATGTTGCTGGATTTGTATTAGAATATGAGATAACTTTAAAGAACTGATAGTTATAATCAGAAGAGTTATATCCATCACCATCATCAGACATCTCAATGCCTTCAACAAATACAAGATCTCCTCCTGCAAATGGTGGTGTTATGAATCCTGTAAGTAACGGAGTTTTTAATGTACAAACAGCTGTTCCAGAATTGTCGGTAGTAATGTTATTAATACCAATACCATTAGAGTTGTTAATTGCAATAACTCTATGTGGTTCTGATTCTAAACCAAATATAGGTGCTATCTGCTCAATTGTGGAAATAGATCCATTTGAAGCATCTGTCTTTAAAGATGATGAATCTACAATTTTATTACTAGTATCATTCCAAAGTAAAAGATCTGGATCACTAATATACTTATCACCTGGATTTACAATACTAAATCCAGTAATTGTATCTAAATTATCAATATTAAATGTTGATGCAATATCTGCTTCTGGTCTTAGTGTTTTGTCTGATGGATAATCATATCCAATATTACTAAATTTTACTTTATTAATCCTTCCAATAGAAGATGAGATTGCTCCTAAATTTGCATTGGTTCCATTTACGCTAGTAACATCTTTAAATTTTGGAAGTTTCTGATAATTAAATCCTTTAGAAATAATATCTACTTTTGATATTGAACCAGTAATATCATTGGAAGATGATATTGTATATTCTAAAGAGTCACATTGATTAGATGTGTAATTTAAAACTTTTGGTAATTTTAATGGTGAGATATTAAAAGTTGTAGATTCAATTCCAAATACATCATATGTTCCAATATATTCACTATTAACATAGTTTATCTTTGAGAAATTAGTTACATCCCTATCAGCAGTACTAATATATCCACCCTTTTCAAGAGTATAGAAGAGTTCTGATACAATATTATCAGAATATTTAATTGTAAGTGATGCACCACTATTTCCTGGAGTACCAACTCTAACAACGTTGAAATCTAAAGTATCAGAAGATGAATTATACTCATTAATAAATTCATTTTCTCTATAGATTCTTAATTCATATCCAGTAAGTGAAGAATCTTCTAATTTAATCTGAAGATCACTATTTCTTGTGACATCAATTTGTGGATTAATTAATGATAATTTATGTGTACCAGTTCCAGTTCCAGTAATATTAATAGATTTTTCTGTTGAGGAATTGGTTTCATATAAAGTTTCTGCAAGTCTGAAAGTATTGGAACTATCTTTTATAACATAGTAAGATTGTCCTGAAATAAGACCTGTTGCTACATTATTAGATTCATATAATAACTTATCACCAGTCTTATATTCGTGATCATTAAATGTAATACTGTTATTATTAGTATTAAATGCAGATGAATCAATATCAACACGATTGATTAATAGGAGTTGATTATCAATATCAAATGCTGCTCTACATGCCGATGTTGTTCCAAGACCAACTATGGTGTTAGGATTAACAGTTAAATTAACTGTGTCGCCAACTTTCAACCCATGAGTAGCACCACAACTAATTTTGGTAGTAATTTTATTAAGATCACCAGTCAGTTGTGTAAAATCTGAAGATAATTTGTATTCTGAATTATCACTACCATTATTATAGAAAAATAGACCATTTCCTGCAGTGGTAAGACCAACTTGTGTTGTAAGACCAATATAATCTTTACCTTTATCAATTACATAAAGTTCTGATATCACTTGTGGAACAAAGAAGGTACCTGCACCACTTTCATCGTTACCAACAATAATTTGATCTACTGCAGGATTTGAAGATTTCTCAAGTATTACTTTTTGACCAGTTTTAAATGGGTGATTTGGTAGGCGAATCTGTCTAAAGGGAATATTTGCAGTTACATTTGTATTCCCAACTAAGAATGTAGTTTCAAGTGCTCCTCCAGGTGTTGTTCCAAGACCAATTGACTGGTGCCCATTAAAATATACTAAATCATCTCTCGTAGATTCAAACTGTTTAGTTTTTACCGGAAGAACTACACGATCATTAAGAAGTTCAAGTCTACTACTCAAACTATGTGCAGCACCTGCACTACCATGTCTCTTAACTCTTATAACATCATTATCAAACGTATTCAATACAGTTACAATTTCACTTCCTAAATCCGAAACAATTCTAATTGAGTTTCCAATTGATACATTGTTAAGTTTTTTGGAAATGAAGATATCTTCATATTTACCATAAGGAGTAAAATTATTTGAACTCATTGTTGCTGCAAGAGCAACAGTTTGAGTACTAAATTCAACGGTAAACGAATCTGCAAGAGCATCTACTGATGTAGATAAATCAGAAATAGCAACAGTATCATTATTGAGAATTTCAAATCCTGAAATATTATAAGCAGATACTTGACTATCATTATCCCACTCAAATACAACATTTTCGTAACTTTCAAGTGTTGTATCAAGAGAAGTAATTGCAGCACCAACCAATTCAGATACTTGTGCTCTTAGTCCTGTACCACTAGCATCTTCATCTTCAAAATTGACCCTATCTCCAATTTTATATCCAATACCACCATCAACAATATTAATTTTATCTATAGATCCTTGAGATACAGACTTTACAAAATTTATTTGTTCAGTCTGCTGATAACTTTCATTAATAAAATCATAATCTTCTCTCAAACGATTAATATTATATGGGAAAGTATTTCTAGAGAGATTTGAATTATTAAAATCAAATTTATGATCTAATATTAGATTATCTTCAATAAATTTTGATTGATATGTATTTCCAATAAAATATGGATATTTTGGTTCAAATGCTTCAGGAGTTGAAGATGTAGTTTCTTTTGTAACACCAACAAAGTATGCATAAACACCATTTGGATATTCTGGTGTTTTTGTAAAACGACCATTATGCTCATCTAAATCACCACTTGCATTATATCTGTAATCTTCAATAAAGAATCCATTCTCAAAATCTGGTCTATCTTCAACTGAAGAGGGTGCTAATTCATAACTTGGTTTGATAATTTCAACACCAGATTGAATATCACTAGGATTAGAATATGCATAAGGACCATAAATTGGATTTCCATCATATGCCCATCCAATGATCGGTGAATGAAGATCATCAAGAGACTCAATATTTTTTGCTAAATCTTCGGAATATCCAAATATTCCATATACAAGTGAATCTTCTCTATTATTTTTGTATAAGTTTGAAAAAATCTTCTCATTTTTATTTTTAGAAAATTTTGAGAATCTTTCTGCATCATTAATGTGAAGTTTTCTGACTCTAGTATCAAACTTTGCACCAAATCCTCTAGATTTTACTTTAATTGTTGCATTACTACTATAACCAATACCTTCATTAATTACTATAACATTAGTAATTTTACCATCAACCATTACTGGTCTAAGAATTGCTCCAGTGCCTGTAGTGTCTTCAACAACTAATTCTGGAGTTGATTTATAATCTTTCCCACCATTTAAAATTTGTACCTCAATAATTCTTCCATTACTAACAATGGGAGAAAGTTGCCCATTTTTACCTTTAGAAACACTAATATTAGGTTTTTTATGAAGGTTTATAGTTGTTGATCCATAACCAGCACCGGTTTCATAGAGATAAGTATCAACAATTTCTCCAGTAATTGAAGGAGTAAATGTAAATGTTCCTGTCGTTCCCTCAAATAAAATATTAGCAGTTACTTCAATATCTGGATAATTAAAGATATGATATCCACTACCAGAATTTGTAAAGTTAACATGTTTATTTTTTACAATATTTTCAGTAACTGTACTACCAATACCCAAATTAATCAGTCTAAAAGAATCGGAATCAATTTTTTGAATTTGATATTGATTGGAAGTATCAAGTCCGACAATACTAGTTCCAGTAGTTGAATAATTAACAGTCTCACCCGTCTCAAATCCATGATTTTTAAATGATACAGTATTGTAAACTGTGGAAATTCCTGATGTTTTGACTCTTAGTTTTCTATGTGTATACCCAGAACCAGGATTTAATACTACAATCTTTCTAAGATTATTTTTTGGAAGAGTTGTAAACTTATGAATACCTGAAGAACTTGTTGCAGTAGAAAATCCAATTGTGTTTATTCCTGCAAGAGCATCCCCTTCATTAATATGAAGTTTAATAGTTGATGGATTAACAACCTTAACAAAATATTGATCACTATTACCTAAAGTTCCTGTAATGGTATTTGTTGGATCAAAAGCATCACCTATAGAAATTGAATCACTACCATTATTATTGTAAATAATGGATTGTCCATTTACAAAATTGTGATCGTCAAGAAAAGTAATAGTTTCATTAGTAATATCAATACCACCACCAAGAGATAAAGCACGACTATCAAATGATACTTCTCTAAATCTTTTACCAAAGACTGGTTCTAACTGACATCCACTACCATTTCCTCCTGTTAATGTTACTGAAAGAACATCATTAACATCAAAACTTTGGGGATCTACAAGAACTTCTTTTACACTTCCTACAATAATAGGTTCAACTAAAGCAGTAGATGTTCCACTACTAATTTCAATTTCTGGTGGATTAATTACATCATAACCTATACCACTATTTAAAACTTCAAATTTGTCTAAAGGACCAAAATAAATGCTATCTCTAGAATCTGGACTACTAATCTCAACACCATTAATAAGAATACCAACACTACCAATAGTTCTTACATCTTTATTTTTAGATGAAATTTTTTCTTTTAATGAAATTTTCCTAAGAATATTGTTGGAAGATAATTGCTTATTCTCATGTCTGTCAAGAGTGAAGGAATGTGTTCCTCCTAATTGATTAGGTATAAATCTAACTGGATCATCACTACTAGTATTCAGTAATGTTTTAGATGAATATAATTGAATTTCGTTTGATTTTATTATCTTAATATAATAATACTGTCCAGAAACTAATCCAACTAATTGATTTTCAGCAATATATTTTACACGATCACCATTTAAAAATCTTACGGAAGAATCAAATTTAATAGATTTCCAAGTCTTTAGTTCTTCACTATATCCACCAAGATTAGACTCCTGACCATCTGATATAGATGATTCAATAATTTCATCTAAGATTTCATATCCTGGTAAAGAATTTGATGCAATATATCCAAATTCTTCATTATCATCAGTATAAACATTTAAAGTATCGGCAATATAAACATTATTACCTTCTTTAATTGGAGTTGTTAAACTCTTACCTTTTATAAGATTCCTTCTAATACTATAAGATTGAAATGGAACTGGTTGAAAAGAACCAATATTTCCTAAAGTTACTTCTGCTATTCCAACAGAAACTGGTGGAGTACTAATTGACTGTACAAGAGCATTAGATCCACCTGGAGCTACTTGATTACTACTGCCAATGAGGATATCAACAGTGTCTCCAATTCGTAAAGTTGCCTTATCAACATCACTATACAAGTAGAAAGAAGAATTAAAAATACTTTCTACTTCAAATCTTGTTTTAGTGTTGTATATCCAAGAATTTGCAAATATTTCCTTATTTGTTTTATTTTGTGATGGATTTTTAATTACATCACCAATATTTTTTACGAAAATTTTCTCACCAACTTCAATCAGGGGATTATCTTCAAGTACTTCAAAACTAGAAAGAACACCAGTAATACGCAATTCACACTTTTTGCTTACATCACCATTTTCATATCCAAATACAGTTTCATTTGATCTAATTGGATCTGTAGTGTTAATTATATCTTCAACACCACTACATCCAAAAAACTGATTAACACTCTTTGAAGTGTATGTTATTGTATTATTTCCACTAATGATAATACCAGATTCATCAAATCCAATTGTAGAATCTACACTAATAACAGAATCTCCAGGAGAAACTGTCTCTAAAACTCTAGAAAATCCAGGTATTGTAAAAAAACCTTCTATAAGATCTCTATCATTATATCCAACAAACAGTCCAAGTTTATAAAAAGATCTATTATTTTTAGTAAATATTTCTACTTCAGATATTGATGCATTGGTATTGAGATCAGTTGATTTAAAAATAGTTTGACCTTCTAAACCAAAAGGATCTCCGGAAATTCTTTCAACAACAACAACTTCTCTTCTAGCATAATCTGCAGAAGAAGATTTAATCAATCTACTCTCAAGATCAATAACCTTCGCAGTGACCCCGTAGAGCACCTTGAAGAGGATGATTATAGACTCTTCAATACCTTTAGACTGATAGAAGTTTCTGGCGTGTTTAATGAAGTTTGAGACGTTAAGATCAGATACAAAAGTCTCTTCTTCAAATCCAGGAGTAAATGTTTTCTTTAACTTTTTATAAAATTCTTGCAGGAAAAGAGCACTAAGATTCTGAATAGTTGCATTTGCACTATGATTAGATGCAACAGTATCTTCAAAAATTACACTTTGGCGGTTAGTATTTGTAAAGTATGATTTTGTTGTATCATCAAATCCAGTTACACCACTAAAACCACGGATACATCCGGTAAAAGAAGTATCTGTCTTACCAGTATATGTAATAATTTCATCACCAATCTTTAAAAGACCATAATCATCCGGATATCCTCTTGTAGAAGATACTATGATTGTGGTATCTGAAGCACTGATATTTACCGAGAGAGTTGCTGTTCCAACAATAACTTCAGGAATAAGATTATCTAATTTGATATACTTATCGAGATTATCAATCAAATCAATATTACTACCCTGAGACTCTTGAGAGATATAATATTGCTTGAAAAACTCTACCGCTTTAGGAAAGTCGGCAACTAAAAATTCTGGAAGTTGGCTCTCAATAATTTTATTGAGTTGCACTTTCTTCTCAAAATGCGACATATCTTATTTCCTCTGTAGTGCTCCGTTTGAATAACTTGAAGTGTAGTAATCTCTTGTGAACGATACACCAGAAATATCTTCACCAGATGCGATAACATCTTTAATCATATTTATTCCACTACTAGAAATGTTAAAATCTAAGTAAAGATCTTTAAGACCTACAACATCATTAGATTCTGGGAATGCCTGAATCTCAATAATATTATTTGGTTTATCTGTTTCAGTAATATTTACAGTATTAAGAATAACTTCTCCTTTACTATAATCAACTGTTCCTGCTTCTTTAGCAACAACTACTATATTATCGCTAGAATCAATCTTAACGATTGCGATTGTTCCTTTTACACTATTAATTGGATTGTCTGTTAAAAATACTTTTGAAGATTCTCCAGGAATATTAAATCCTGTTGATTTAATATTTAATCCATTTGAATTTACATGGAATCTATTACCAAAACAAAGTTCATATTGTGCAAACTGATTCTTAAGAACCTTAATATCTCTTCTAATTATCACTTTAGTAACATTAGAAGTAATAGCATCATCAACACGATCAATTAATTGAAGAACTTTACTATACTTAAATCGACCACCAAAGCGATTCATATCAACGTCTTTAGAATATGTCGTTAAAGAATTAATGATATTAGTCCTAAGTTCATCCGGATTAGAAACTTGGGTGTTATTATAGTAAACTGTTGAATCAATCTCAACATAAAGTATTTTTAGATCAACAATCTTCTGATTAATACCAGCAATAGAGTATTGTTTAATCTTACTCATAATATTCTGCTTATCAAAGTCAGAAATATAAGTACCATTCTTAGGTTTGATACTAATTTGCACACTACCAAATTGTGGTGGTGTTAATTCTTCTCCCCCAACAACTGCAACAGACTCTGTATTAGAATATATTGAGGAGATGATTGCTTCATAGTCCCTAGCAGTAACCGCTCTGTACTGTGCCGAGTAGAGTCTAGGAGCGAAGTATTTAATAGACGATAAGTTCTCTACTTCACCACCATTCTGTGCCTTCTGGACGGTTGTAATGGGTACTGAGGCAGTAGGAATAAATCTAAGTCCATCTTCATCAATAAAATTACCTTGGAAATCAAACAATGATGGTCCATTTCCTGCTTCACCATCAGTTATAATGTAATTAACAGTTACAACAGCATTATTTTCTAACTTTTTACCAAAATATCCATCACCAAATAACAATTCATAACGTTCTTCCTGTACTTCTTGAATTAAGAAGATTTCAGAGTTATTATCAATGTTTAAAATGTTATCAATTAACTTAAATTCACGTCCAAGACCAGTATCATTGATACCTTTTACAAAAACAGTGATGGTTGAAGTGTCAATATTTGGATTATCAAGGATAAAACGCTGATCTTGTGCCGTATTGACCAAGAATTGTGTAGAGAGTAGCGATCCTTGAAAAACTTCTATAGGATTTTCAGATGTACCAAACTGTGCTACATCATCAACAACAGAAGCAGTGATACTTGAGGGTATTGAGAAACGATATGAAGTATTATCTTGAGCACCAACACAAACCAAACCTGATTCTAAGGTTAATGTAGCACCTAATGTCCCAGTTGGTACTGTAAAAGTGACCTGTGCCTTAGCAGCACTCTTAGAACGAGGTATATAACCAATATTTCTAGCAAGAGAAACTACATTTTCACGAACTGTAGCACCATCTAAGAAGGATTCATTAACTACAAGGTTCGCATTAAATGCGTTAATGTAAGTATTATAAGCAAGCGTATCAATTAAGACTGAAAAATTAGATCCTTCAAAGTCAAAATCCGTAAAATTAGAGTTAGCACGGAGATAATCTTTGATTTGAACCTTAATTTGGTCAAAATCTAAGTTAGTAAACTGAGTAAAAGGCATTTTTTATCGCGTTGTCTCCAGAATAAAGGAGAATGCTTGTGGTGGAAAATCTGAACCAACGATATCAAAGAACACTTTTACATCAAAACTATTATTGTCAGGTTGAGGATCGACCTCAACCTTTAAATTTTCAATTCGATCCTCATAAAATTCAACTGTATTCTTAATTTGATCTTCAATTACGATAGAAGTACCATAATCAATGAATTCAAAGAGGGATCCACGAATATCAGTACCTAATGTAGAGTTAAAAAACCGTTCAGTTGGTATTGTTTCAACTAAATTACGTACTGATCGAATAATAGCACGTTGATTTACCAATATAGGTAAGTCCTTTGTCACTGGATGTGGGTCAAAGGCAAAGCTAATATCTTTAAATGCTCTAGAAACCCTCTGTGAAGACATCGTGTGGGTAGATTTTTATAAATTTATTTATACCCTCACTCTTGATTTTTTTGTTCTTCCGTTAATTCTTCAGGATCATCATTAGTTTTACGGGGCATTGACCAATAATCAGTAATCAAACTAGTTGTACCATACATTTTAAACATATAATCTTTATTTCTATCGACAGGTGAATTGCCCATTGTACTCCTGATTAGTGAACCAGAACTTTTATAGGGGTTCCTATCCCTCATCGGTATTTATTTTCTCTTCCTCTTCCCGTTCTTTTGCAGTCTTCCAATGGTATTCATCTTCACGACCCATACCAAGACGTTCAAATCCATTTTCAACAGAATAATATTGAGTTGATACTTTAAAATCGGGCATTTTTGGATCAACAGGAGTCAAACTATTATCAAAGATACGTAAACGGTTATTAGGATAGAGAGCATACTGTCCATTTTCCAGTTCAATTAAGTTATGAGACTTATGTTCTGCTGGATTTTCACTTGTTGCCCAATCAACATAATCTGGATCATGATGATAGTTATCAATTGTACAAATGTAAGTACCTTTTTGAATACCGTGGTCTCTAGTATAGCATTCAAAATCCATTGAACCAATAAATTTTTTATCAACTGATACAACACCATAGTCCATACAATTCCAAAATTGTAAGTTTGGTAAATTCATATCAGGTGTTGGTATTTCTGGATCTGATACAAAAGCACTAATCGGCAATTTATCATACATTGCCGCATATTCTGGTAAGTATGTTTCAAAATAAAAAGCGCGTCCAGGTATGGATTTAACCGATACCCAAACGCCTTTTACAAATTCACCATGACCAAATTGATGATCAGTTAAGTATTCTTTACGAATCCATACTTCTATTGACGGAAGATTAGCAATCAAACAAGCCATATATTTGTTTATATTCTAACCTTATGTATTAATTACCGT
>Ga0181369_1000049_pt1 | contig 31635 bp, 43 predicted proteins | sample LowvirmetaG_8_FD_130088 | JGI IMG/M metagenome (GOLD analysis project Ga0181369, IMG submission 130088) | Marine viral communities from the Subarctic Pacific Ocean - Lowphox_04 viral metaG | ecosystem: Environmental > Aquatic > Marine > Oceanic | place: Subarctic Pacific Ocean | collected... | reverse complement strand
TTTTCGTAAAATGGTCCAACAAGGGGGAAATGTAAAAATTAATGGGGATTTATTTGAAATTACTATTAACGAAAATATTTTAAATTCTCGTGGTGAAAAGGATGGTGGTATAATTACAATTCCCGGTATAGACGAAAGATTTTAATGGTTAATCAAGAACAAATACCCTGGTGGATATGTAAAGAAGGCGATAAAAACTTCTGTACATATGTTGACACAGACTCTAATTACTTCCATGCTGAGCCACTTCTAAAACATTTATATCCTAATTTCTCTAAAATGTCAGAGGAAGAACAAGATGATCTTTTAGAAAAAATGGCCCTTAAATATCAGGATCTCATTACAGAATACTATGACACATTAGCTGAGGAAGCATTTAATATCAATAAACATCGACTTGAAATGAAAACCGAATGTACCATTCGTTCTGGTTTTTTCTCAGGTAAAAGAAGATATGCCCAATATATTACTAAAAAAGAGGGTATGAAGGTAGAGGATATTGATGTTAAAGGTCTTGACTTTATGAAATCAAATTTCCCACCCTTATTTAAGAAATTCTTTAATGGTATACTTAATAAAATCCTATTTGGTGCCACTCGAAGTGAAATTGACCAAGAGATTCTCGAATTCAAAAATAGCCTAAATGAGTTACCACTTGAATTGCTGGGCAAACCTACTGGAGTAAAAGACATTAAAAAATATGTTGAACGCCCCCCGGGTGCCGGAAATATATTTACAGTATTAAAAACTGGGGCACCTGTTAATGTTAAAGCTGCTGTTCGTTATAATGATTTCCTTAGATTTAAAGGTCTGGATAAAAAACACTCACAAATTGTACAGGGAGATAAAATCAAATGGGTATATTTAAAAGATAACCCATACAAGATTGACACAATGGGTTTCTTAGACTTTGATTTCCCAGAAGGTATTCGTACATTCGTAGAGACTTATATAGATAGAAACAAAGCATTTGATTCAATCTTAAAAAATAAGTTAGAAACCTTCTATAAAGACTTAAGTTGGGGTAGTTTAACCCTTAACACACATGTAAATAATTTTTTCTCATTCTAATGACAGATAAAAGAATAATAGATAGTTTTATGGGTAAATACCATTTAGGTGGTAATATAGAACGAGTTAAGTGGGTTTCAGATGGTGAATCCCTTAAAGCAGACTTTATAAATGATTCTCAAAATTTAGTAGGTAAAGTAGTATCTAAAAAATTTAAATTCCCTATAGGTGAATTTGGTATTTATAGTACTTCTACACTTAGCAAAATGTTAGGGATTCTTGAAAATGAAGTTATGTTTGAAATAGTTAAAGAAAATAAAATTCCAGCTAAATTTACTATTGGGGATACTGCTATGGATATTAAATTTAACTTAGCAGACCCTCAAGTTATTCCTAAGGTACCTAATATTAATAAAACTGAAAATGATATTCATGTAGAATTAAATGAAGAATTTACTACACGTTTTATTAAATCTAAAGACGCAGTAGGTGAAGAAGTATTTTATGTTTCTACCCAAGATGGGTTTACTTCACCTGAAATAAAATTTACTATAGGGAATAGTACATCTAATTCAGTATCTTTTGCTTCTCATATAGAAGATGGTAGTTCTGAAGGAGCATTAGATAATATCCCTTTTAATGCGGATTTAGTTAAAGAAATATTTAAACACAATAAACGTTTTGAATTAGGTTGGATGAGAGTAAATCCAAAAGGATTAATGTCCTTTGCATTTAAATTTGGAGACCTAGAAAGTAATTATTATCTTGTAAGAAATCAAAATCAATAAAAAATATGGAAAATATACCTATTACACCGTTGGCTGATCGGATTTTAATCCAACCGATTGAAGCTGAAGAATCAACCTACGGGAACATTGTTGTTCCTGATATGGGGAAGGATCGTCCTGACTTTGGAACAGTACTTGCAGTTGGGCCCGGCCGTTATGACAATAATGGTAATCTGGTACCTATGAGAGTAGAAGTAGGACAAAAAGTTATTATGCCTAAGTACGGGGCAAATACCGTAGAAATCGAAGGTGAAGAGTATGTACTCTCATCAGAATCAGAAATTTTAGGAGTTATAAATTAATAAAATATGAGTAAAATAATCAAATTTGGAGAAAGCGGAAGGGGTCAACTTCAAGAAGGAGTCAACCAACTTGCAGATGCAGTCGCAAGTACACTCGGACCTTATGGCCGTAACGTTATTATCGGAAAAGGTAGTGGTATGGGCACACCCCACTCAACTAAAGATGGTGTGTCTGTAGCTAAACAAGTAGATCTTGAGGATCCTATTGAAAATTTAGGAGCACAAGTAGTTAAACAAGCTGCTATTGAAACCGGAGAACAGGCAGGAGATGGTACAACTACGGCTACAGTTTTAACTCGTGAAATCTTTAATCAAGCCCTTGAGGCCGTAAGTAATCGTTCTAATAATGCTATCGATATTAAAAGAGGAATTGATAAAGCAGTAAAAGATATTGTTTCTATTTTAAAGGATAAATCACAAGATATCTCAAACGAAGATCAACTTAAACAAGTTGCAACTATCTCAGCTAATAATGATGAAGAAATTGGTGCATTAATTTCGGCTGCATTTGATAAAGCAGGACGTGAAGGTGTTATTACAGTTGAAGAAAGCAAAACACACGAAACTACACTCGAAGTAGTTGAGGGTATGCAGTTTGACCGTGGTTACAAATCACCGTACTTTGTTACAGACAATGGTTCAATGACTTGTCAGCTTGACGAACCATACATTTTAATGTATGATGGTAAAATCAGTGCTGTAAAGGAATTGTTGCCAATTTTGGAAGCTGTTTCCCAACAAAATAAATCACTTTTGATTGTTGCTGAAGACATTGACGGTGAAGCACTTGCTGCAATGATTGTTAATAAAATGAGAGGTATTTTGAAGTGCGCTGCTGTTAAAGCACCTGACTTTGGAGAGCGCCGTACAATGGTTCTTGAAGATATGGCTGCACTTACGGGGGGTATTGTTGTTTCAAAACAAAAAGGCATGAAACTTGATAAAGTTACTTTTGATATGCTTGGAAATGCCCGCGGGGTTACAATGACTAAAGAAGAGACTACAATTGTTGATGGTGCTGGTAATGAAGATGCTATTGGTGCTCGTCTTGAAGAAATTAAAAGTCAAATCGATAAAGCAGAAAGTAACTATGCTCGTGAACAATTACAACAACGTTTAGGTAAACTTGCTGGTGGTGTTGCTGTTATCAATGTTGGTGGTCACACTGAAACCGAAATGAAAGAACGAAAAGACAGAGTAGATGATGCTGTACACGCAGTAAAAGCCGCTATTGAAGAGGGTATTCTTCCGGGAGGTGGTCATGCTTTGCTTTGTGCTTCATATCAAATTGAAAATGATACACTTAATGATGCCCAAGAAATTGGTTATGAAATTATTAAAAAGGCTATACGCAAACCATTTTACCAAATCTTATCTAATGCAGGATATAACCATGAAGATTGTATTTGGTTAAGCCTTGAACTTAAAGATGATTTTGAACTTGGTTGGAATCTTGCCACTGAAAATAAAATTAATATGCTTTCCGAAGGTATAATTGATCCTACTAAAGTTACACGTTGTGCTCTTGAAAACGCTGCATCAGCCGCTAATACATTACTTACTACAGAATGTGTAATTGTAGATAAACCTAATGAAAAGCAAGAAATGCTAACTGATCAACCACCAATGTTCTAATGGATTTATTTGTAGAAAAATATAGACCTAAAGATTTAAATGGCTTTGTTGGGGATAATACTATTAGAACCAAAATACAAGATTATTTAGATACAGGTAAACTACAAAATCTACTATTGTTTGGTCCAGCGGGGACAGGAAAAACCTCGCTGGCCAAACTAATAGTAGATCAATTAGAAGCTGATCATCTTTACATTAATGCTTCAGATGAACGAGGAATTGACACAATTAGAGATAAAATAGTCCCATTTGCCTCTAGTATAGGATTTAATGGGCTAAAAATAGTTATATTAGATGAGGCAGACTACCTTACAGCTCAAGCCCAAGCAACCCTTAGGAACGTTATTGAAACGTTTTCTACTAGCTGTCGTTTTATATTTACATGTAATTATCTGGACCGTATCATTAGTCCCTTACAGTCTCGTTGCGTTGCCTTTGGAATTACTCCACCTTCTAAAAAAGAAGTGGGACAACATATTTTACAAATCTGTGAAAGTGAAAGAATTAACTTTACTAAGGAAGATCTGGGACAAATAATAATTACCCATTACCCAGATATTAGAAAAATCCTTAACACAGTACAAGGTAGTGTAAAGGGGGGTAAATTAATTCTAGATTCAAAATCATTAGTTAATACTGATTTTGAGAATAAAGTTGTAGCTGCTTTAAAAAATAAAGCTAAACTAAATGATATTAGACAAATAATTGCCGATAGTGGTGCACAACAATTTGAGTCATTATTTAGATGTTTATATGATAATGTAGAAGAGTATACTATAAAGGTAGGCGATGCCATTATAGTAATATCTCAATATCAATATGAATATAGTTTTGTTATTGATAAAGAAATTTGTGTAGCCGCTATGTTAAATAAATTATTAAAATTATGAGTGTAAATTCACCCCAACAAAGATTAGAACAGTTTAGAGATTGGTATAAATGGTTTAATAAGAAATATGACCGTTATGATAAAATCCGGTTTAAAAAGCCAAAAAAAACATATAAATAATGGACCCACAACAATTCAACATAGATCTATCACAAACAACCCCAGTTCACTGTGATAAATGTCACCATGAACATTTTACAGAAGTATCCTTAATGCGTAAATTATCACCTATGTTATCCCCTAATGGACAACCTGCATTGATCCCTATTTCTGTGTTTGCGTGTGCCAAGTGTGGTCATGTAAATGAAGAATTCTTACCTAAAGAAGCTAATGACTCCCTTTGATTTTCTAAAATTAGTACATGATAAAAAGATTAAATGGGAGGATCTTAATGAAGACGAACAAAAAACCTATAATAAATTTATTATAAATAGAGCATTAGGATTTAATAATAATATGCTGGATATAGTAAATCGTTTACAGGGATACGATGTTACCCCAAAAGAATCTTTTAAATATTATCAATCTATGACTGGTGATAAATTTAGATTTAATAAATGGATAAAAGGTAGTAAAGATAAATCTTTTAATTCTGAATTATTATTTAAAATTGCTAATTATTTAGAGTGTTCTAAAAAACAAGCTAGTGAATATTTAAATATTTTATCTAAAAAAGAAACTAAAAATTTACTTAAATATATAGGTTTACAAGATTCTGAAATAAAAAAATTAATGAAAAAATGAATATAGGAATTATAGGACAAGGGTTTGTAGGAAATGCCGTATATCAAAAATTTAAATCTTATTATGATATAAAAACATATGATATAATTAAATCTAAGAGTAATGCCCCCGAAAAAGATGTATTAGATTGTGATATAGTTTTTGTATGTTTACCTACCCCCATGGGGTCCGATGGAAGTTGTGTAACTAATATAGTTGAAGAAACCTTAGATAAACTAAATAATAGTAAAACATCTATAGCAATTATAAAATCCACAGTAACTCCCCAATCTACTGAATCGTGGAATAAAAAATTTAATAATTTAACTATAGTATTTAATCCTGAGTTCTTAACAGAAGCAAATGCTGTAAAAGACTATGAAAACCAAAGTAGAATTATTTTAGGAGGTCCTAGAAAAGGAACTACTCCTTTAAAGCCTATATTTACTAAAATATTCCCTAAAGCTAAAATAATTAAAACTAATTCTACTTATGCTGAAACTATTAAATATGTTACTAATTGTTTTTTAGCTACTAAAGTTTCATTTGCTAATGAAATTTATCAAATTTGTGATAAATTAAATGTAGATTATGATAAAGTTATAGAATATGCTACTTTTGATGACCGTTTAGGATACTCACACTGGTCAGTGCCAGGCCCCGATGGAGATTTTGGTTATGGGGGCCATTGTTTTCCTAAAGATGTAAAAGCTTTAATAAAAGTAGCTGAAAATTTAGAAATAGATCCCAAAATATTAATAGCTACAAATTCTAAAAATAATGATGTTAGAAATAATAGAGATTGGGAAAAAATGAAAGGAAGAGCAATAATATGATTAACTTTACTAAAGAAGATGACGCCGCTGTAAAGTGGTGTGAAGAAAAATACCCTGAATTAACAGAAGAGTATAAAAAAATTATGATGGAACAGTATGTTTTATTCTGTAAAAAACACCGTAATTATGGTACTTCAAATGTAAATGTAGGAACCAATCTTGAAACAGATGCTGATATTAAATTAGCACTTACAGGATTATGGTTTAGGATAAATGATAAAATCCAACGTTTAAAAAACTTGGTTGTAGTAGGAGAACCTGATACAGTAGGAGAACCCATAGAAGATACACTTAAAGATCTTAGTGTATATGGGATTATAGGGCAAATTGTACAACAAGGTAAGTTTAAATGATTTTAGAAAACATACAAAATACGGTTGTCCCCCAAATGGACTTTGAAAAGTATAGGATGATTTCCTATACTCAACTTTCTTTATGGTTAGAGTGCCCCCATAAATGGAAATTAATGTATATTGATAAAATGCGCCAACCCCCCAATATACATTTAGCATTTGGTTCTGCAATGCATGAAACTCTCCAAGAATATCTTGATTTAATGTATAATACATCAATTAAAGCCGCTGATGAGTTTCCTATCTATGAAGATTTTCAACAACGCTTTATGCAGATGTATAAGGACTATAAAGAACAAATTGGTGAAAATTTTTCTACTAAAAAAGAAATTATGGAGTTTGTAAATGATGGTCTTAATATCATTGATTTTTTTCTCCAAAGGCGTCAGATGTATTTTTCAAAAAGGGGAACTAGATTATTAGGTGTAGAAATGCCTATACTAACACCCCCTCACGAAGAGCATCCTAATATTATGCTTTATGGTAAACTTGACTTAGTATTCTATGATGAAGATCTTCAAAAAGTAACTATATGGGATATTAAAACATCTACTAGAGGTTGGGGGAAATGGGATAAAGAAAATAAAATTAAAATGGCTCAGATGGTTCTATATAAAAGATATTTTGCGAAACAATATAATATCCCAGTTGATTCAATTGATTGTAAATATTTCATTGTAAAACGTAAAATCCCAAAAGATCCAAAATACCCTGCGATGGCTTCACGTATTCAAACATATGAACCCTCATCAGGTAAGGTAACTATGAATCGTGTATCTAAACATCTCCATGAATTTATTGAAGACTGTTTTAAGGATGATATGTATCAGGTGAAGGAGTACACTAAAAACCCATCAGATAAAAACTGTAAGTGGTGTCCCTTTAAAGATAAACCTGAACTCTGTGATAAAAACCATACAAAATAAGCTATTTCCTTTTATAATAGCACTATCTGCTCTTTCCGTTTCAGCATCAGCTGCTTTCTACTCTGTAAGTGGTTTAAGTAAGTTGTTTGCTGGAGCGGCATTTGCTGTTATAATAATGGCTGCTTCACTTGAAATAGCTAAATTAGTAATAGCCTCACTACTTTATCAATACCGAAAAAATTTACCTCGATTATTAAAATACTACCTTTCAGTAGCTTGTTTGGTATTAATTTTAATTACATCAATGGGTATTTATGGTTTCTTATCTGCTGCGTATCAAGAAACTGCGGCTTTAGCTGGCAATATAGATGCTCAAATCTCTCTTATAGAAACTAAAAGAGATAATGTAAAAGAACAACTTGCGATATACAGCGATGAAAAATCCTCTATTAACGAGGCCGTGAGCGACCTGAGGTCTGGCTTATCTAACAATGTAATACAGTATAAAGACAAAGAAACTGGCCAACTAATAACAACAACTTCGTCATCTACTCGAAGAGCCTTAGAAAGGCAACTTGATCAAGCTATTGAAAGACAGACTGAAATTAACTCCAGAGTAGATAACCTAAACCAACAGCTATTCGATTATGAAACCGAAATAGTTGAGGTAACTAGTAATAATAACATAGCTGGCGAACTTGGTCCCCTTAAGTATTTATCTGGTTTAACAGGTAAACCAATGGACCAGATTATTAATATACTTTTATTGGTTATAATTTTTGTATTTGATCCACTTGCAATTGCACTTGTTATTGCAGCAAATTTTGCGTTTGAGCAATTAAAGCCAAAAAAAGTTATAGAAAAAGAAAATATAGTTGAAGAAGAAGAATGGGATGAAGATCATGCTCACGATATGGTTTTAAACCAAATGGTAGAGGAAGTGGGTGACGATTTATTTGAAGAATCAACTAAAACAAATGTTTATGGGGAAAATATAGAAAAAAAATTAAAAATACTAGAACATCCTCGAGTAAAAGAAGCAATAAAACATGCTAAAAGGGCGGGGGAATTGTGATTTATGTATATGTATATGTAAACATATACAACATGGCACTAAAATTAACATCCGTAAAATTAGAAGAACGTTTATTTGAAGATTTTAAAGTTGCTTCAATTAGACAAAAGTTTAACCTTCAAAAACTAGTAAATAGAAGTATACATCTTTATTTAACTAATGAGGAATTTGCAAAAACTTTACATACACATACTGACCTAACCGTTAGTGGTAGTGGATTATAAACAATAAAAAGGTTTTATTTAATGAAAAAAGGTTATATTCCCCAAGGGGAGAGAAAAAAAATACTATTTCTCTGTGATGATATTAGATTACACAGTGGTATAGGTACTATGGGCAAAGAGATTGTCCTAAACACAGCCCATCATTTTAATTGGGTAAATTTAGGGGCTGCCGTTAAGCACCCTGAACAGGGTAATGCTTATGATTTGAGCCCTCAGATAAATGAAGTAACTGGGTTATCTGATTCTAATGTGAAAGTAATTCCATGGAGTGGGTATGGAGATGACCAAATTATCCGTCAACTTCTTGAACAGGAAAAGCCAGATGCTATCCTTCATTTTACGGACCCACGTTATTGGACATGGTTATATAGAATGGAAAAGGAAATTAGAACTAAAATCCCTATGATTTTTTATACTATATGGGATGATTTACCTTATCCAATGTATAATAGAGATTTTTATCGTTCAGATGACCTTCTTCTTTGTATTTCTAAACAAACTAAAAATCTAGTTAAAAATGTACTTAGGGACTATCCAAAAGAAGATTGGCAAACCCAATATGTCCCCCATGGCATAGATGATAAAAAATTCTTCCCTATTGCTAACGATTTTGAATTTGAAGCATTTAAAGAAAAATTTTATGAGGGTAAGGAATATGATTTTGTGGTATTTTGGAATAGTAGAAATATCCGCCGTAAAAATCCTGGTGATTTAGTTACTGCTTGGAGAATATTTACAGACCAATTAACCCCTGAACAAGCTGAGCGTTGTTTATTCATAATGCACACAGACCCTATAGATAATAATGGTACAGATATACCTGCAGTTATTGAAACTATGTGTGATCCTAATAAAAATAAAATTAAATTTACTTATGGTAAATGTGATGAAAAAACTCTTAATTACTATTATAATATGGCAGATGCTCAATTTATGATGACTGATAATGAAGGGTGGGGATTATCACTTACAGAAGGCCTTATGGCGGGTAATATGTTAATAGCACCTGTTCAGGGGGGCATGCAAGACCAAATGCGTTTTGAAGATGAAAATGGTGATTGGATTAATTTTACGACTGAATTTCCTACTAATAGCAATGGTAAATACAAAAAATGTGGAGAATGGGCTATACCAATGTTTGGTAAAACACGTTCATTAAAAGGTTCACCTCCTACCCCATATATTTATGCTACTCAAGTAGATGTAGAAGATGCTGGTTTATCTCTTTTAAAATGTTACAATTTGGGAAAAGATGAAATTAAACGCAGAGGATTAAAGGGTCGTGATTGGTTATTATCTGAGGAAGCAAGAATGGCAGCTAGTGGTATGGGTCAGAATTTTATAGATAATATTGATTATTTATTTGAAAATTGGGAACCTGTAGAAAAATTTAGTATAGAAAAAGTTAGTGACGGACACACCACATATAACCCAAACCCCGTCCAATATACCCCTGAATTTGAACAAAAATTAAAAGAAGTTTTAGCATGAAACCAACTTGTATAATCAGTTGTCCAATAGATACCTTTAGCGGATATGGGCACCGTTCACGCGATTTTGTTCGCTCACTTATAGAGGTAAAAGATAAAGAATGGGATATTAAAATACTCCCCCAAAGGTGGGGAAACACCCCATGGGGGTTTTTAGATAAAAGTGATAAACTGCGTTCACGCTTTATAAATGAAATTACCCAACAACCCGAAATTTGGATGCAAATCAGTATTCCTAATGAATTCCAAAAAGTAGGTAAGTATAATATTGGTGTTACTGCAGGTATTGAATCAACAGTTCCACCCCCTGATTTTATTAAGGGAATGAATAATATGGATTTGAATCTTGTATCTTCCCAATTTACTAAGGATACCTTTAGTCAAGTTCAATTTACTGAAAATGATAAACAAGGTAACCCTATTAATCAAATTAAACTCGATAAACCTATTGAAGTATTATTCGAAGGGTTAGATACCGGGGTATATTTTAAAGAACCTAATAAATCAGGATTACTTAACAATATAGATGAAAGTTTTTGTTTCTTATTTACGGGTCATTGGTTACCTGGTAAATTTGGTGAAGATAGAAAAAATGTTGCTACTATGATTAGAACTTTCCTTAAAACTTTTAATAAGAAAGGTATTAAACCCGCTCTACTATTAAAAACTAATAAGGTTGATTATAGTTTATTAGATAAAGAAGATATTCTTAAAGATATTAGAAAAATTAGAAATGAATTTACTAATAAAGAAAATCTCCCTAACATTTACATATTACATGGTGAATTTACCAATGATGAACTTAATAAATTAAATAATGATCCTAAAGTTAAGGCGTTTATATCCTTTACTAAAGGAGAAGGCTTTGGTCGCCCCCTATTAGAACAAGCAATTACAGGTAAACCAGTAATTACAACAAATTGGAGCGGCCATATTGATTTTATTAATGCTCAATATAATGTATTAATTGGGGGTGAATTAAAACCTATCCATGAATCTGCTGCTAATAAATGGTTACTTAAAGAAGCTAGTTGGTTTAATATTAATAAAGAAGCCGCATCACATGCCATAAAGGATGTTTATAAAAACTATAGAAAATATGTTGAACAAAGTCGTAAACAAACTAAGTGGCTTAAAGAAAACTTTAGCCAAGATAAAATGACTAAGGTACTTAAAAACCATATGGATAACATAAATGTGTCAGTAAATGTACCTTTTCAAATGCCTGGATTACAACTCCCTAAACTTAAAAAAGTAAGTGAGGAAAGCAAACCAGAATTGCCTAAACTTAAACTTCCTAAATTGCAAAAAATAAATGGATAATTTTGAAATATGCCCCTGTTGTGGGTCAAATGCTTGCACAAAAGCCCCTACTTCTGATGGTAATATTATCCAACAATGTTGGACTTGTGGAATGACTACTAATAACCTAATGGAGGATGGAAGCGAATTTGAAAAAGAAAATTATAGCCAAACCGCAGAAATAATAAAGGATCTAAAACAAGTACATGAAAATTTGGCTTGGTATCCTAAAGTTATTAACTTACCCGAAAAGGGGATGGTATTCCCCGAATGGAATAAACGAATAAAAGATTGGTATTGGGCTGCTGTTAAAGCAATTCCCGTAACAGAAGAAGAAAAAGATAAATATCCGGATCCTACTAACCCAGGAGAATTTTATGAATTTAAAATGGATATTCCTAATATAAAACGTTATGGAAAGGATTGTTTTATGGATGCCGCTGAAGAAATAGGATTATTTGAATCATGAAAGACCCTAAAATAAGTTACGCTATACCCGTACATAATGAGTACGAAGAAATAGATGGATTAATTAAGCATCTTTTAAAATATAAAAAAGAAGCAGATGAAATCGTAGTCCAATGTGATAAAGGCAATACTACAGAAAATGTTTATAAAGTATTAGATAAATATCATAATAAAATTAGGGTTATTGAATTCCCCTTGAATAGAGATTTTGCAAGTTTTAAAAATAATCTTAAAAATAATTGCACCGGAGATTGGGTTTTTCAAATTGATGCTGATGAAATACCTGAGGAATATTTAATATCTATGCTTCCTACTATCTTAAAACAAAACCCTAATACCGAGGTATTTTGGGTCCCCCGGATTAATACTGTAGATGGTTTAACTAGGGAACACATTCAAAAATGGGGGTGGAATGTTGAACCTAATGGTAGAGTTAACTTTCCTGACTATCAATGCCGTATACTCCAAAATACACCTACAATACAATGGGTAAGTAAGGTACACGAGGTATTATATGGGCATAAGAGCCAAACACAATTACCAGCAAATGATGAGTTTTGTCTTATTCACCCAAAATCAATAGAAAGACAAGAAATTCAAAATAACTTTTATAATACAATCTAATATATAATGGTTTTTTGGAGAACATATAATAATAAGGTATATCCTACTCAAGAAGTAAATATGTTAGGCTTTCAACTAAATGACCCATCATATATTCCTAATGAGTATCTAGAAAAGCAAAATTTTGTAGTTTTAAGAACTTGTTTCGGTGTAGGTGATTGGGGAATTATATCAGCATTTCCACGAAAACTTAAAGAAAAATACCCAAATTGTAAAGTATGGATACCATCCCCAAAATTACTTAAAGAAATGTTTGGGCATTTAGAACAAAACTGGAGTTCCTGGTCAAACCCCTTTCAAGTAGTTCATACAATTTTTGATAATAACCCCCATATTGATGGGTTTATTGATTCATTTGAAGGTGATGCTTTTAATGATCATTACAGAATTACAGATGGTAGTAATACACCCCTTATGGAGGAATTACTAAGATTTTGGCAGTTTAATAATTTTGATAACATAGAACCAGAGTTATACTTTACAGATAAAGAAATAAAATTATCTAAACAAATAATTAAAGAACACTGTGATGGAAAATTTGGAACTTTACTAATTTCTAACCGCTATAAAAATGAAGGGAAAAAATTAATTCAACAAAAGTTAGATGAATATAATTTACCTATGTTCTATTGGACTTCTAAAAAAGATAGTGGTTTTAAATTCAAAAGAGCATTAGATTTAAGACATGTGGATACTCGTATACAATTATGTATTAAAACATTAGCAACTTTTAATGTTGGTAACCAAACAGGGGTAAATGATACAATAGCTAATTATGTTCCTACTTACACAGTACCTAGAGGTAATTTAGGGTCTAATTATATAAAAAGTCAAAAATATTTTAAAACCTAACTATTAAAATATTACATAATGGAAAGAATATACTCAAAAATAGACGGGAGATTATTACATATTATAAATAGAATCTATGAATTTCAAGGAAGGAAAGAAGTAATACCCGAAGATAATTTCTTACAATGCGCTACACTACGAATGGAAAACGGTAAAACCTTTCCCCCTCACAAACATATAACTAAAGATAGACATTACCCTAAGCAAATAGCTCAAGAATCATGGGTAGTAATTAAGGGAAAAGTAAAATGTAAATTTTATGATATTGATGATACACTAATCGCAGAACCTATATTAGAACCGGGAGATGCTAGTTTTACTTTATATGGTGGTCATACTTATGAGATTTTAGAAGATAACACTTTAGTATACGAATACAAAACAGGCCCCTATGAAGGGCAAAAATTAGATAAAACATTTATATGATGAAAAATATATTAATATTTGGAGGAACAGGAGGTTTAGGTAGTAAGTTAATTGAACATTTACCTAATTTTGAAATTACTGCTTTAGGTTCAAAAGATGTAGATATAACTGATTTTACAGCTGTAAATAATTTTTTTAAAAATTATAATAAACCTGAAATTATTATTAATTTAAGTGGTTATAATTATAATTCTCCAATACATAAATACAACAAAAATAATATTAGTGAAATTACTAAACAAACTAATGTTGTAATTAACGGAACAATGAATGTTTTAAGTTCATGTTTGCCCTATATGAGAGAACAAGGTTATGGACGAATTATTTTAACTTCTTCTTTATTATCTGCGAATCCCGTTTTTGGTACTGCTGTATATTCAGGATGTAAAGCATTCATAGATAATTTAACAAAAACAGTTACAGTTGAAAACTTATCTAAAGGTATAACATGCAACTCACTACAATTAGGTTATATGGATGGGGGGTTAACGTATGAAGTACCTGAACCTTTTATAACAAAAGTAAAAGAAAGCATCCCTTTAAAAAGATGGGGAACCATTGAAGAAATAGCAAATGCAGTAAAATATTTTATTAATACAGAATATACAAGTGGACACTCATTAAAAATTAATGGGGGAATGAATTTATAATGAAAAAAGGTATAGATTTTTTTATAGATAAAGATGTTTATATAAAACATAAGGATAAAGCTATATTTGGGAATCATGTTGCTATTGATAAAGGTTTTTATTGTACTACTCAATTAGAAATAGGAGATTATGTACATTTAGCTCCATATACTGTTATAATAGGAGGTAAAAAAGCAAAACTAAAAATGGAACACTTTAGTGGAATAGCAGCAGGAGGCAGAATTGTTTGTGGTGGAGATAATTTTACAGGTGGAACATTAATGAACCCACAAGTACCCATAGAATATAGAGATCCGTTAATAACAACAGTGATTTTTAAAGCATTTTCTTGTATAGGAGTTAATACAATTGTAATGCCCGGAATAACATTAGCAGAGGGTTCAGTAGTAGGTTCTAATTCTTTGTTAACCAAAAATACAGAACCATGGACAGTATATGCAGGCTCACCTGCTAAACCTATTAAAAAAAGAAAAATTGGAAAAATATATGAATACGCAAAAACACTTGGATATGAAGTTTTTTAAAGATAAAAATGCATTAAGTATGCCTTGGGTTGAATCTCCCTTTTTTTATGAATTATTAAAAAACTCTAATCTCACACAAAAACAAAAAGATACAGCAATAAAGTATCATGAACAAGGATATTTAATCATAGACTTGAACTTACCAGATACCGAAATTGAAGGTATAATGGCAGATGTCTATAAAGCAATAGACGAAGATACTGCTAAACTACAAGCAGACCATTATCAATATAATGAAAGTCCTAGAGTATTTGAAGGATGGAAAGAAAGTCAAAACATAAAAAATTTAGTTTTAAATAAAAAAATAACAGATACATTACAATTTTTATATCAAAAAGAACCATTACCTTTTTCTACTATAAATTTTATTAAAGGTTCTAATCAACCTCTTCATAGTGATGCAATACATTTTCATACTATCCCCCAGTTATGGATGGTAGGAGTTTGGGTTGCTTTAGAAAATTCTAATAAAAATAATGGGGGGTTACGTATAGTTCCTGGTAGTCATAAATGGGGGGTATATGAGTATCATAATTTAAATTTACCCCACCCTGATAATAGAGAAAATGGAGAAAAAGAAAACTATAGAGATTATGAACAGTTTATTAGAGAATTAGTAATTGCAAAGGGGGGAAAAGAAATAATTCCAGAAATTAAAAAGGGACAAGCATTAATATGGGCAACAAATACATTACATGGGGGGACACCCATAATAGATAAAGAAAGTACAAGAAAGTCTCAGGCTATTCATTATTTTTTTGAAGGTTGTGATCATTATTACCACCCAATGTTTTCTGAACCATTAAAAGGTAAATATGCAAAAAAATGGTGTGATGATAAAAATAATATTAAAACTGCAAAATGAGCTTTAAATTAGTAAAAGAATTTGAAAATAAAATAGCAAAATTTTTTAACTCCCCTTATGCTATAGCTGTAGATTGTTGTACTCATGGGATTGAATTATGTTTAAGACATCAAAACATTTCTTATATTAATGTACCTAAAAGAACATATATTTCTATTCCATTTTTGGCTAAAAAGTTAGATATACAATTAAATTGGAAAGATGAAAATTGGCAAGACTATTACTACTTAACTGAACATTTTACACCTATTATAGATGCAGCTGTTTTATGGAAAAGAGATAGCTATATACCTAAAACTTTTATGTGTTTAAGTTTCCAATTTAGGAAACATTTGGCTCTTGGTAGGGGGGGTATTATATTAACAGATAATAAAGAGGCTGCGATACAACTTAAAAAAATGTCTTATGATGGGCGATTACCTGATATCCCATGGAGAGAACAAAACATAAATACTATGGGTTACCATTATTATATGACCCCAGAAACAGCACAATTAGGTTTAAATAAGTTGCCTGATGCTATTAAAAATAAACCATATAAATGGAAACCAGAAGATTGGCCTGATTTGACACAAATGGATATATTTAATTCAAATAAAAATACAACAGATCCTTATTTACAAACTAAATGAAACAAAAAACAGCTTTTATTACAGGTATAAATGGTCAAGATGGTTCTTATTTAGCAGAATACTTACTTGATCTAGGATATGAAGTACATGGTATTGTTAGAAGAAATTCTACCCCTGAAAACCAGGATGTAAGAATATCAGAAATATATCTTCCAAAAATCTATACTCACTATGGGGATCTATTAGACCAAGGGGGATTAGAAAAACTATTAGATCAAATCCAACCAGATGAGATTTATAACTTAGCAGCCCAGTCCCATGTTAGGATCAGTTTTGATATCCCCCAGTTTACAATACAGACAAATGCTATTGGGGTTTTAAATATATTAGAGGCATATCGTAGATCTTGTCCTAATGCTAAATTCTACCAAGCAAGTAGCTCTGAAATGTTTGGGTTATCTGTAGAAGGAGATAACTTCCAACGTGAAACTACTCCTATGAACCCGGTATCCCCATATGGGTGTTCTAAAGTATTTGGATATAATATTGTAAGAAATTATAGACGTGCATACGGTTTACATGCTACAAATGGTATATTATTTAACCATGAATCCCCCCGCCGTGGGTCTAACTTTGTAACTAATAAAGTATGTAAGGCCGCCGCTAGAATTAAATTAGGACTACAAGACAAACTAGAATTAGGCAATATGGATTCTTATAGAGATTGGGGCCATTCATATGATTATGTAAGAGCAATGCATTTAATAATGCAACATGATAAACCAGATGACTGGGTAGTATCAACTATGGAAACCCATTCAGTCAGGGAAATGTGTAAGTTAGTATTTAATTATCTTGGATTAAATTATAAAGACCATGTAATCCAAAATCCAAAATATTTACGTCCTGAAGAATTACCATACCTTAGAGGAGATTCAACTAAAATTAGAACAGAACTTGGGTGGAAGCCCACATATTCATTTAAAGAAATGATGGAAGAAATGGCTGAGTATTGGTTAAACTATTTTAAAAACTAAATAAAATGATAACAGTAATATTAAATTTTAAGTGTAGTCATAAAAGTAGACTAGATGTACTACATGAAATATTCCCCAGATGGGTGGATGTTCTTGGTGATTATAAATTTATAATTAACTATGATTCAACTAAATATTATGAACCCATTAAAAAATTATATGAATCTAATATAAAAAATTGTGTCTTCACAAATGATATGGAATCCCAATGGGTGGATAAGACTATTAAAATGGTAGAAAGTGTAACAACCCCCTATATATTTTATTTATTCGAAGACTCTGCATTTGACGAAATATGTACTAAAACATATTTTGAAGAAATGTTAAATGAATTCCATTCAGCTAATGCTAAACATATGTTTATTGGTGGAAAAACAGATAAATATTCAGATCCTAAACGATGGGCAAATACCCCTTGTGAAATACATAAAACTATTAGAACATTTAGTTCTAATGTACCATATAACTGCTGTTATCCATTAGCTGCGGTTTGGGATAAGGATTTATTTTTAGAGGTATTGAAAAGTGTTAAAACAGAACGTGGTTCTCAATCTGCCATGAGGCAAATTGATGGGTGTGAAGATTTATCAAATAACTTTAGAAGTAAAAATATTAAACAAGCTTGTCCATTACGTAAAGTTAAAACCCATGTGCAGCATGTAAAAGAAAGATAAATAATTTATGAAAATAGCAGTTTATACATCAATATTTGGGGGATATGATGAACTCCACGAAAACCAATATAAAATGGAGGGGGTCGACTATCTATGTTATACTGATTCAGATATAAAATCAGATACTTGGGAAATAATAAAATCAACTCCTGTATATAATGATCCTAATAGAAACGCTAAAAAGTATAAAATTTTACCACATAGATATCTTGAAAATTATGATTATTCTGTATGGATAGATGGAAATATTTTAATAATTTCAGATATTAGAGATTTAGTTAAAAAACATACATATCAGGTTTTTGATCATAATCAAACTATATTGGATCCTAGAGATTGTATTTACCAAGAATATAATGCTATTATACAATTAGGGCAACAAAGTGGGAATTATAAGGATAATCCCCAAATAATGTATGATCAGGTAAATAAATATTTAAATGAAGGGTATCCCCCTAACAGTGGTTTAGCTACTAACCCTATTCTACTTAGGAAACATAATGATTCCGATGTAATAAAAAATATGGAAGACTGGTGGGTTGAAATAAAATATGGTTCTAGAAGAGACCAATTAAGTTTTAATTATATAGCTTGGAAAAATAATTTTAAATTTAATTATTTAGAGGGTGATAGTAGAAAAAATAAATACTTTTTACAAACGGGTAAACACCAAAAAAGAAAATAAATGAATTATAAAGAAACTCGCCCTTGGGGTACATTTGAAAATCTACTAGATTCAAACTATTGTAAGGTAAAACAAATTATAATTAAACCTGGGCAATCACCTAGCTACCAATATCACTTTAAAAGAGAAGAAGTATGGGTAGTAGTACAGGGTGAAGGGGAATTGAAATTAAATGATAAAATAACCCCTGTTATTGCAAACCAAATAATTCATATCCCAGTTGAAGCAAAACACCAAATAAAAAACACGGGTAACACAGATTTAGTATTCATTGAAGTTCAGTTGGGTTCTTATTTTGGTGAAGACGATATTGTTAGATTAGAAGATAACTATGGAAGAGTATAAGGTACTGATAACCACAAGTGGTATTGGTAGTAGATTAGGTAATCTTACTGATTTTACTAATAAATGTTTAGTTAGAGTAGGAGATAAACCTGCCCTATCTTATATAATAGAATCATATCCTAAAGATACTAAATTTGTTATTACTTTAGGACATTTTGGTTCATATGTAAAAGAATTTTTAGAACTAACATATCCTGATAAAGATTTTACATTTATTGATGTAGATAAATTTAAAGGAGAAGGAAGTAGTTTAGGATATTCTATATTACAGGCAAAATCTTATCTCCAGTGCCCTTTCATATTTCATGCTAGCGATACAATACTAACAAAAGAAGATAAAATTCCCCTCCCTATTACTAACTGGTGTGCTGGGGCATACAAAGAAGAAACATCTCAATATAGAACCTTAAGAGTTAGTAATAGTAAAGTTACCCTTATAAATGAAAAAGGAGAAATTAACTATGACTATCCTTATATAGGATTATGTGGTATTAAAGATTATAAATTATTCTGGTCTTGTTTAGAAAATCTTCCTAATAAACATTCTTTGTCGGATGTACATGTTATTAATGAAATGTTAAAATCTATACCTTTTGAATTTAAACAAATTAATAAATGGTTAGATATAGGGAACGTTACGGAATTAAATAAAACTAGAAAACATTTTGGTAGTAGTATAGAAGTTTTAGACAAATTAAATGAATCAATTTACTTTTTTGATAACTTTGTTATTAAATTTTTTTCTGATCCTGTTACTAATAAAAATAGGGTAAATAGGGCTCTAAAATTATACCCCTTAGTCCCACAAATATTAGGATCAACTAATAATTTTTATAAGTACCAAAAAGCTGAGGGTAAACTTTTTTCTAAATCTGTAAATGAAGTATCATTTACTAAATTTTTAAAATGGGTCCATAACAACTTATGGATTAAAACAACTAAAGATTCTTTTAAAACTAGCTGCCATAAATTTTATATAGATAAGTCTTTGGATAGAATTTCTTTGTACCTAAAAGAATATACTGACTGTAACAATATAAATGGGGAGTCTTTACCATCTATTTACTCATTATTTGACCAAATTGACAAACAAAAATTATGTAATGGAATACCTAGTCAATTTCACGGTGATTTTATTTTAGACAATATAATAGAAACTAATAAAGACTTTACTCTAATAGATTGGAGACAAGATTTTGCTGGCGATCTAGAAGTAGGAGATATTTACTACGATCTAGCTAAACTTAACCATAATTTAACGGTAAACCATGGTATTATAGATCAAGGATTATATAGTCACTCTCCCGAAAACTGTTATATACTATGTAATAGTACTTTGCTAAGATGTAAAAAATTATTACATAAATTTATAATAGAACATGGTTATGACCTTAAAAAGGTAGAATTACTTACTTCTATAATTTGGCTAAACATGGCCCCATTACATGAATACCCCTTTAATAAATTTTTATTTTATTTTGGGAAATATAATCTTTATAAAAACTTACAATGAATTATCCTAAATATTACATAGGACCCATGTCTAAAAATATAGTAAATGCTATTATTGAATTTTGCAATGAAACAAAACATAATATAGGCTTAATTCCTTCTAGGAGACAAATAGAGTGGAATGGTGGATATGTTAATAACTGGACTACCGAAGAATTTAGTAAACATGCTATCTCACTAATCCTTAAAAGAGACCATTCTGGTCCAGGTCAAGGTTATACAGATGATGATGGTTTTACTTCTTTAAAAGAAGATTGTAAATATTTTAATTTAATTCATATAGATCCCTGGAAAAAATATCCTAAATATAAAGATGGATTACAATGGACTATAAAAATGATTAAATTTTGTTATAATCTTAATCCCAATATTGAGTTTGAGGTAGGAACCGAGGAAGCCATAAGAAAATTTGAACCCGGGGAATTAGATATGTTATTAAATGATCTTCATACTACATTAGAAGAAAAAATATTTGCTCAAATTAAATACTTAGTAATTCAATCAGGTACATCTTTAAAAGGTAATTTAAATACTGGAGAGTATAATAAAAATAGACTTTTAAATATGGTTAAAATAGCTAAATCTTGGAATTTACTTTCTAAAGAACATAATGGAGATTATATACCTATAGATCTTATAAAAGAAAAAATGTCTTTAGGTCTAAATTCAATTAATATAGCCCCTGAATTTGGTCTTATAGAAACTCAAACATACATAGATAATAATATTGATTTAGATAAATTTTGGGAAATCTGTTATAATTCTAAACGATGGGAAAAATGGGTCAATACAGATTTTGATCCACTTACACAAAAAGAAGATTTAATTAAAATATGTGGACATTATGTTTTATCTAATCCTGAGTTTTTAAAGATTAAACCTAATATTGATATCCAAATTAAAACTAATATAAAGAAAAAATTATATGAGTTATATAGATAAAAGACCAGTTACTATATTTTGTGACATTGATGGTACTTTAGTAACACATACTAAACCTACAGATTCACAAAGGCCCTCACATAAATTAAATCTATTAGAAGGTACTATAGAAAAAATTTTAGAGTGGGATAAATTGGGTTATAATATTATTCTTACTACGGGTAGAAAGGAAAGTCTTAGAGAGGTAACTAAAAACCAATTAGAGGAAGCAGGAATCATTTATGATCAATTAATAATGGGTATTGGTGGTGGTAAACGTTATATTATAAATGATAGAAAACCTTATGGTGATGAAAATTATGCATTTGCCATAAACTTAGAACGTAATAAAGGAATTAAAAGTATAGAAATATGAGAGTAGCTTTATGTCTTTATGGATTAGTAGGCAGTGATAGAGGAAAGTCCTATGATAAAAAGGGGGGTACTGATAAAGTATTAAAAGAATGTTCTAATTCATTCCAAAAACACATTATTAATAAAAATAATACTGATGTATTTTTTCATACATGGGATTATGAATTTGAAAAAGAATTAGTAAAAAATTACACCCCTAAATTATATAAAACAGAACCCCAAAAAGTATTCGAAAATACAGTTTCGGGCCCCACAAAAAGAGTTCAAGCCCATTATAGTAAATGGTATAGTACAAAAGCTGTAAATGATCTAAGACAAAAATATGAAGCCGATAATAATTTTAAATATGATTTTGTTATAACTTCCCGTTTTGATATGATTTGGACTGTAGATGTTATTTGTGCAAATCTTAATAAAGATATTTTTTATATACCTGGAACTACAAAAGGAAAAGTACCATGGGGATGGCCTAATAATAAAAGTGGAACTGATTATGAAATAGACGATTTATGGTGTATTAGTAATAGTAAAAACATGGATGATTTTAGTTTACTTTATAACCATATTAACGACTATATTATAAAAGAAAAATGTCCAGTATGGAATAGTATATCTAACCACATGTTATCTGTTCATCATCTAAAAAAATTAAAATTATTACCTAATAAAACTAAAAGATTATTATGTGGACCTGAATTACCTAATAGTACGGGTTATAGTGATTACCAACTTTACAGAACCTTTTTAAAAAAGCAAAATAATGGAATTATATAAATACAAAAATTACGAAGATTATAAAAAAAATCAAATTGATGCTAATATAAGAAAGATAAATAATTCTTATGTTGATCCTAATTCTTTATGTTCTTTACTTAATTATTTGGTAGAAGACTTAAGTATAAGTCCAAAATTAATATTATGTCATGGTACTAGAAGAGGATTAGAACAACAATATATTATTGATTTTTTAAACCCTCTAGGTTACACTCCTGAAGTTATTGGTACCGAAATAAGCCCCACAGCTACAGATTACCCCCATACAATACAATGGGATTTTCATGAAACAAAACCAGAATGGATTGATAACACAGACATAATTTATACAAATTCTTTTGATCACTCATGTAAGCCACAAGAATGTTTAGACACCTGGATGTCATGTTTAAATGATAAGGGGGTTTGTGTTATAGAATATAGTCCTGATTGTGATAATAAATCCCAAGCAGCTGATCCTTTTGCGGCTACATTAGATGAATATAAAACTTTTATTAAAGAAAAATATGAAATTGTAGATGTATTAATTAATGAAGGAATTCCCGATAATGGGCTTACCCATAAAGGTGTTAGATATTTTATTATTATAAAAAATAAATGAAAAATATAATTTTTATACCAAATATAAACACAGGGGATAATAGAAATAACCCCTATCACTATTCTGTAAAAAGTTATAAAAAATGGGCAGAACAACATGATGACATAGAAGTTATAGAATGGAGTGAAGCTATTATGGATCCCAAATTATTTAAAATAACTTTACAACGTTATTGGGTACATGATATACTAGAACATAACAAAATAGAATATGATCAGGTATTAATAGTTGATGCTGATACTATTATACATCCTAATTGCCCTAATTTTTTTAAGGAAACCGAAGGTAAATTTGGGGTAGTAATTAATAATGGGTGTTATGAGTGGGTTACAAGAAGTATAGAACAGTGGGGTAATGCTTTATTCCCTAATGAATCTAAAACCAAAACCTGGAAATATTTTAACGGTGGGTTTCAAATAACAAGTAAAAAGCATATTCCCTTTTATAAAAAGGTACAAAATTATTATTCAAATAATATAAACCATATTAACCATTTAACTAAACAGATAAAAGCAGGAACTGATCAAACCATCATAAATTATTTAACCCAACAAAATAATATAGACACCGTTTACCTACCAGAATGTTATAATTTACAAGACTTATTCAAAAAATCTCTATTACACATACCTGGATATTCAGGATTTCCTGATGAGTTAAGATTTCTAGCGGCTGGATACATTTACCACTTTAATGGGATTCCAACTACTCCTCATAATAGAAATACAGCATATTGGATGGAAAGAACTTATAAACATTTATATAATGACTAAAATAGCATGGTTTTCAGAAATGGGGTTTAATAATAAAACCCCTAGATCTCATAGAAATATGAGGACAGAATTTGCATGGTTTGTAGCTTTAGATGCTATGCACCATAATATTTTAAAACTACAAGAATTACCAGATAACACTTATGATTTAGGAGTTATAATAATACCCAAACATGTAGAACACTTTATGAATTTTGATATTATAGGAAATTTAAAAAGAGTATGTAAACAATATACATTTATGCAAGAAGGTCCCTCCTGGTATTTCCAAGATTTATCTATAAATAATTCATTTTGGTTTTATAATATAATGCTTAATGCGGATTTTGTATTAGCACATAATGACAGAGATAAAGAATATTATGAAGGCCTTTTAAATAAAAAATGTTACATAAATCCTACTTTGATGATTGAAGACTCTATTAAAAACTTACCTTTAGTAGAACGAAAAAATGCTATAATAGGAGGTAACTTAAGACGCTGGTATGGTGGTTTTAATTCTTTAATAGCAGCACAGGAATTCAATACAGAAATATGGGCCCCCCAAATGGGGAGAATGCATAAAGAGGAAACACAATTAGAAGATTTAAATCATCTTCCTTATATGGAATGGGTAGATTGGATAATAACACTAAATAATTTTAAATATGCTATTCATCTAAATCCTAATTCAATAGGGGGAACATTTAGCCTAAATTGTGGTTACCTTGGCTTACCTTGTATTGGAAATATACACAGTAATACCCAAAGATTATGTTTTCCTGATTTATCAGTAGAACCTGATAACTTAAAAAAAGCAAAAGAATTAGCTAAAAAACTTAGGTTAGATAAGGATTTTTACTTACACTGTAGTAATACATCAAAAGAATTGTATAATAAACATTTCTCAGAAAAAAGTTATAACGAAACATGGAAAAAGATATTAAATCAAATAAAAAAATAAGAATTGTAGGATACCAATCTGGTAAGCATGATGTATCATATTGTATTTTAGAAAATGGAATACCCATTATCCATGAGGAACTAGAAAGGTTAATAAGGATAAAAGAACCATGGGGTGATGGTTTAAAAATGTATTTTGAAAGAATAGGTGAAGAATCAAAAGTAGACTATTTTGCTTTTGGTAACCCCTATTTTGCATATACTAACGGGAAATGGGATAGTAGATGTTCAAGTAAAGAAACTAACGATTTAAGAGACAAAATATTAGCAAGAGATAATGCAGAATTTCATACTATAGGTCACCATAAATCCCATGCTGCAAATGCCTTCTATTCAAGTAATTTTAATAATGCTTTAGTATTTACATTAGATGGGGGTGGTGTTGAAGAAAACGGAACTTCTCATGCTTTGACAGTATGGCAGGGGGAAGATAATAAATTAACTCCTATAGAATTAATCCCTATTACTACCCTTAATGTAGGTTCTCCTTGGAGATTATATACGGGTGAAATATTTGGTTTATCTTCGGGTTATCCCAAAGGAAACCAATCAGGAACCGTTATGGCTATGGCTTGTGTAGGAGACTCTAATAAATATTTTAATGATTTTTATGAAGGGTTTGTTATAGGGGGTGGAGGACATAACCCTAAAGTATGGGATAATTGTAAAAAATATAAAGAAATAGCTAATAAAAGTGAACAGGATAAATTTGACGTAGCGGCCTCCTTACAAAAAGCGACCGAAATGGTTATTAAAAATGTTATGCAACAATATATAGACAAATATAACCCTACTAATATATGTTTATCAGGTGGTGTATCATTAAACTGCCTAATGACAGGGAAAATGTTAGATTGGTGGTCTGATATTAAATTTTATGCTGATCCAATTCCATATGACGGAGGTTTATGTTTAGGTGCTTCTAGATATCTTTGGCATCATATTTTGGATAACCCTAGAATTGAATGGAAAGATAATACTACTTCTTATTTAGGACCTAAATATAATAAAGAAGACGTGTTAAACTCTTTACAAGAATCAGAATTAGATTGGACTGAAGCATCTGATGAAAAAGTTATTGATTTAATTTGTGACCAAAAAATAATATCAGTTTTTGGAGGGGGTTCAGAATCTGGGAGAAGGGCACTAGGTAATAGAAGTATTCTAGCGGATCCCCGAAATGAAAATATGAAAGATATAATTAATAAAAAAGTAAAACATAGACAGTGGTTTAGACCTTTTGCTCCTTCTATCTTAAGAGAAGAAGTTAAAAATTGGTTTGAACATGATATAGATAGCCCTTACATGTCTTTTGTGTTAAAATTTAAAGAATCTATTAGGAATAAAGCAAAAGCAGTTGTACATTTTGACGGTTCAGGTAGGTTACAAACTGTAACTAAAAATGATAATAAGTGGTATTATAATTTTATTAGTATTTTTAAAGAAAAAACGGGTGTACCTATTTTATTAAATACTAGTTTTAATGATAGAGAGCCTATAGTAGAAACCCCCCAGGATGCCATTAATTGTTATAAAGGAACTGATATAGATTATTTATACTTTTATGATTATAATATTTTAGTAAAAAAATGAAAATAAGTTTAATACAACCAGGTAGAAATAACCTTAAGTACCTAAAGTGGTCTTATGACTCAATACGTAAAAATCAGGGTAACCATGAAGTAGAAATTTGTGTTGCCGATGATTTTAGTAATGATGGTACTTGGGATTGGTGTTTAAAAATGATGGATAAAGACCCATTATTTAAGGCAATTAAAAATGAAGGTCCAAATAGATTAGGCCACACTATATTATATGATAGATTAGTCAATGAAGTAGCTACAAACGATATTTGTATGATATATCATGCAGATATGTACTTATGCCCAGGTGCTTTGGATGCTATTGAAGATGAACTTAAAGAAAAAACAATAGTATCGCTTACTAGAATTGAACCACCCCTTCATCCAGATGGCCCCGAAAAAATACTCAAAGACTTTGGTATTGAACCTGAAGAGTTTAATGAACAGGGTTTACTTGATTTTCTAGATTCAAGGGTACCTAATAATGATATTACTGAAGGTATATTTGCTCCTTGGGCATTTTGGAAAAGTGATTTCCAAGAAATAGGGGGACATGACCCTATATTTGCCCCACAATCAAAAGAAGACACAGACATATTTAATCGTTTCCAGTTAAATGGTATTAAACTTATTCAAACATGGCATGGATGTGTTTACCATATGACCTGTAGAGGTTCAAGATTTGCTGATGGTGCAAAACGAAACCCCAATGGTGAAGTGTTTATGAAAAACAGAGAAACAGACGAATGGTTAAAACAAAATCAAAAATCAACCAGAGAATTTTTACGTAAATGGGGTCACTTTTGTAAACATGATACCTTAATGAAACCAATCATACCCCCCAAATATAACATAGGTTTTATTGTTACTAACAGTAATGCCCAATTATTAGAAGTTTTAGAACCATGGTGTAGTACTTATTATGGGGATGGGCAATGGTGGGTTTACAATGATTATATCCAAAAAGAACAACCTAAGTCAAGTTTTAATCTTAAAGATAAAATTAAACCACATGATAGCGAAAAAAATAATCATATCTTAGTTGAGATAGATGGTAATAGATTTACACAACAAGATTTCCAAATTATTAATCAATTTTCAGAAATTATTCAAGATAGTGGTGAAATCGGGAAATTTGAATTAGGTAATCTAAAAATTAATGTTATGGATCTTACAACATTTGAAAACGAATTAATAAAATTATAAAAGATAATTATGGTTATTAAAGTAGTAGGATTAATTCTTCCGTGGGAAACTTATTTTCTTCCAAAAATTATTTCTAGGTTTATATCATGTAAAACTTTCTTATCAGAAGAAGAAAGTAAAAACATAACTTTTAAATTATGTTATAGTAATGTCCCTGACCAAATTAATTGGGACAAATCATTAGCACCCCCTTTATATACTGAAAATATTTTTAATAAATGTTGTGAATTATTAAGTCAATATTATAAGGTTGATTATAAAATAGATAATGATATAAAAGGTTGTATAGGGCATAGAAGAATAGAATTTAATAAAGATGATTATGATTACTGTGTTACTTTTGATTCTGATATGAATTTTCCTTCTACTTTGCTAAAAACATATTTAGATGCAGTTAAACTATTTAATAAAGAAGATATACTAGTTTTTACACCCCAAACATCTGTAATGTGGGATAAAACATGGCAAGATGTATGTTATTTTGATATTGATTCTCGCCATGAATATTATAAAAAACCAAAAAGATTTAATATAGATTTAATTCAACCTAATAAAGAATTAGAAATACAAAAAGTAAATAGTAAGTGGTATGGGGGAATGTTTCCATGTTATTCTAAAGGCTATTTAAAAGAATACCCCTTACATGAACAATTAGGTAATGGCTATGGTCCTGACGATTATTATTTACTGCTAAAAGGTTTAAAGGGCCCAAAAAAACATAGCCAATATTTAATTAAAGGATTAATAGTAGAAAATAGTAAAACGTATTGGGATAATTTTACTAATAAAGAAAATTATGAGTTAAATTATTTCTCTAAGAAAATAAGTGATGAACAATTATTTAAATTAATTTAAAATGCAAGTAATAGTAACAGGTGGAGCCGGTTTTGTAGGTACTAATCTATGTAAAAAGCTAGTAGAATTAGGACATAAAGTAACTTCAATAGATAATTATTCAACAGGTAAAAAAGAAAACCATATTGAAGGAGTTAGATATGAAAACTTTGATATTAGAAACATCTATGATTATAAATGGGTATATAATGAACACCCTGATGTAATATTCCATATGGCTGCTATTGCTCGAATTCAACCTTCATTTGAACAACCCAAAAAATATTTTACAACTAACGCTAATGGGACTTTAGAAATAGTAGATTATTGTGCTAAAAATAATGTGCCTTTAATATATGCAGGTTCATCATCACACCATTCAGGTAAATTTAAAAACCCATACACATTTAGTAAAGATGTAGGTGAAGAAATAGTTAAGTTATACCAAGAACATTATAATTTGAAAGCGTCTATTGTTCGTTTTTACAATGTTTATGGTCCCTACCAATTAACAGAAGGGGGGTATACTACATTAATAGGTAGATGGTTAAATAATATAGAAAAGGGGATTGAATGTGAAATATATGGCGATGGTGAACAACGTAGAGATTTTACCCATGTAAACGATATAGTAAACGCCTTAATTAGAATCCAAAAACAACAAGCATATAATAATAATTTTGAATTAGGTAGAGGTAAAAACTATTCAGTAAATGAAATAGCTAAAATGTTAAACATTAGCCCTATCTATAAACCTGGTAAACCTGGTGAAGCAAGAAACACCCTTAATACAGACCGTTTAGCAATAGAAATGTTAGGGTGGGAACCACAAATTAATTTGGAAGACTATCTTGCTTCATATTTATAATAAACAGTCACAATGAAAAAAGCTGAACTACACGATCTGGTTCTAGAAAGCCTCCAAGAATATCTTACAGAAGCTGAATTAGCTACTGGTGATAATGACTTTACTATTAAAGTAGATGTTAATAAAAATCCTACTAAAAAAGGAGTTAAAGTTCAATTAATACCTAAAGGTGATACTATACTAGTAGATCCAGATGAAAAGATAGATGTTAACCAAAAGGTACAACAAGCGATGAATGCCAGATTAGCTAAATATGATTTGCAGGTTAATATCGATCCCGATATAAAACAAGCAACGGATAATCCTAACGTGTTAGGTTATTACATTCCATTGCAACAGATTAAAAACTTAATCCTGAAAGCTCTTAAAGGCGATAAAAAAGAAGACTAATAAGAATTTTGGTTTTAGGAGCTTTCTTCTTAAATTAATATAAGATGAGAAAAAGAAGAATTATCCCTACGCTACCTGTTGACTTCTTTGAAGACACAGAAAATAAAGTTAAATACCAAAAAATATTATATAGTAGCATCATTGATGGTGTTGAACAAAGTTTACAAAATGGTAAACCAAGTTTTGTAATGGCACGTGTAAATGATGGTAAAAAACTAAAAGATGTAGAAATCCTTAAAGATTCGTTTAAATCAAATTTAGAAACAGTATTAGATTTTTATGAACAGGTAGAAGAATATGAAAAATGTTCTAAAACCTTAAATTTAATTAATCAAATAAGATGATCAGATCAACATATGTTTTAGAAACTAAAACAAAAGATGGGGTACGAGGAGAAAGAATTCACAAAGTAGTAGCTACTTCTATTTCAGAAGCTATAGAATTATTTTCCCAAATAAAACAATTAAGGCCCGATCAAATATTAGAAATATTCTCAGTTTATGAACAACCAAGTAATGGCAAATGATCAATTAAAAAAAGACCTTAAAGATATTCTTAAAATTAAAGGAAATATTAGTAAGGAACGTCCTGTAAAAGGTTTAATTAAAAAAGAAGCATTTATTAGATTTATTCAAAATTATAAATATGCTAATGATAGGGCATTAATGCTTAAAATGGAGCATGCCATTGATTTTGTTAATTTTGAAGAACCATTTGTTCAATCAATCGAAGCATTACTTGAATTAAACTTTAATAAAAATCAACTCCACATAATTCATTGGTGGTTATACGATAAATGGAATACAGGAGATGAACACGTTTTACAATTAAATAACACCGAAACAGATGAAGAAATACCATCTGATACACCTGAAGAACTCTGGGACCTGATTCAATCACTAAAATGAACAAAATAATCCTTACAAAGGACGACGTTTTAAGAGCCCAAAAATATACTTTAAGTAACAGAGCAGCCGCTCGTTACCTGGGTGTGTCATACAATGTTTATAAGCGTTATGCACTTACATTTAACGATAAGGAAACAGGTAAAACACTATTTGATAAACATTTAAATCGTCAAGGTAAGGGTATTAAAAAACATTTAGGTGGATACGGTAAACCAAAGAAAAACATTAAGGCCCCACTTGAAGACGTATTAGAGGGTAGAGTAGATGTTTCTCATTACACAGTTGATATACTTAAATCACGTTTAATACAAGAAGGTTATTTAGAAGAATGTTGTAATAGTTGTGGGTTTAATGAAAGACGAGTAGTAGATTATAAAGTACCACTTGTGCTTCATTTCCAAGATAAAAATAAAAAAAATTGGAAACGAGATAATTTAGAATTCCTTTGTTATAATTGTTACTTCTTAAATGTAGGTAATATATGGAGTGATAACCAGCTCAAACAAATGGAAGATTATCAAGTAAATAAAAATACTAATAATAAGGATGATGAGCCAACTTGGGATTTAGATGATACTCACATCCAACACCTTAAGGAGCTTGGGTTATGGGAAGGTGAAGACGGTGACGAATTTATAGATAGATTATGAAACAATTAGTTTTAGCATTAGGATTAGTAGCATTGCCAACAAAGCAAGAACAAAAAAGCTTACTATCACCCATCCAACCCCT
>Ga0181369_1000047_pt1 | contig 33711 bp, 48 predicted proteins | sample LowvirmetaG_8_FD_130088 | JGI IMG/M metagenome (GOLD analysis project Ga0181369, IMG submission 130088) | Marine viral communities from the Subarctic Pacific Ocean - Lowphox_04 viral metaG | ecosystem: Environmental > Aquatic > Marine > Oceanic | place: Subarctic Pacific Ocean | collected... | reverse complement strand
GAGAAAAAGAAGTAAACCACAAGGAGTCGGTGGTAAACCAACAAATGTGAGCACCTTTACCAAGAAGTATTACGGTGGTATGATTGAAGTATGAGTGAAAAATTATTTAAAGCTGGCCAAGCTCTATCAAGAGCATATAAAAAAGTTGACGATTTTGCACAGAAAGGTTTAATTACAACTTTAAAACAAAAATTTAAAGGTAAGACACCTATCAGTACAGGAAACGTTTTAAGTAAAAGTAAAGCATTAACAGTATTTGATCCAAAGAAAGCATTACCAGCTGCGCTTCCAAAAGCAGCTAAAGCAGCTAAAAAATTAACTAAACTTGGTAAGGTAGCTAGATTTGCTAGAGCAGCTACACCACTTGCTTTAGGAATTGAAGGTGCTACTCTTGCTTATAAGGTTGCAACACTTTCCCCTGAGAAAAAAGCTAAAGTAAAAAAATTAAAAACTAAATTAAGTAAAGTAAGCACAAAAGATTATCATGCTGACCTTATGAAAATGAGATTAGGAGGAGATACAATGTTAAAGAACCCAAAAAAAGCTGACTTAGATAAAGATGGCAAATTATCTAGTTACGAGAAAAAAAGAGGAAAAGCCATCGAGTCAAATATGAAAGCTAAAAAAGGCAAAATGATGTATGCTTCAATGGGTATGGAAGCTAAATCTACAAAAGGTTTTGGCGCAGCTAGAACTTCTGGCATGGGTCTACAAGATGAACAATTAGTACCGGGAAAGTCTTTAGATTATTATAAAGATTTAATGTAATGAATTATGGCAACGTCAGGAACTACAGCATTCGATTTAAATATCGATGACATTATTGAAGAAGCATACGAGAGATGTGGTATGCGGACTAATAGTGGTAATGACTTACGTAGCGCAAGAAGAAGTTTAAATCTTTTATTTTCAGAGTGGGGTAACAGAGGAGTTCATCTTTGGAAAGTTTCTCTTAACGAAGTACCACTTGTAGCAGGGACTGCACAATACGCTGTCAATTCAAGTGTCTCTGATGTATTAGAAGCCTATATCTCAACAACTGCTGCAGCTAGTAATACTGCATCAACTAACGATATCTCTTTAACAAAAATTGATAGATCCGCATATGCAGCGTTACCTAATAAATTACAAACTGGACAACCCTCTCAATATTTTGTTGACAGACAAACAACACCTCAAATTTTTTTGTATTTAACTCCTGATGCAACAACTTATACAACTTTAAAATTTTACACTATTGATAGAATTCAAGATGCTGGTATTTACACTAATCAAGCAGATATAGCATATAGATTTTTACCTTGCATGTGTTCAGGTCTTGCATATTACTTATCCGTTAAAAGAGCACCAGATCGAATTCAATTATTAAAACAATTATATGAGGACGAATTATTAAGAGCATTAAGTGAAGATGGTCAAAGAGCATCTGTTTATATCTCACCTCAAACATATTTTGGAGATGGAGTATAATGTCATACGCAACTGGTAAAAGATCTAAAGCGATATCTGATAGATCAGGAATGGCTTTCCCATATAAAGAAATGGTAAAAGAATGGAATGGATCCTTAGTACATATATCTGAGTTTGAACCAAAACATCCTCAATTAGATCCACCGTATCACAAGGCAGATGCGATAGCTTTAAGAAATACTAGATCAATGAAATTTCAACAACCATCACAAAAATTTTCAAATGATACTACCATTTCAGACTCTGGTGGCATTGTTGTTGGAGTCGCAAATTTATCACTACCGGGAGACTTTGCTTTTAAGACACAAGAATTTAATGTAACGACAAATGGAATTACAACAACAATACATAGCATGGTTCCTGAAGATCCATCTTTGCAAAATAGAAGAAGAGAGCTTATTTCAAACATAGGTTCAGTGGAGGTTAGTATTTCATAATGGCTATTACTCATTCAAATTTTTTAACACAAGTAAGAAATTATACAGAAGTTGATGCTAATGTTTTAACCGATGCAATAATCCAAGATTTCATTAGAGCAGTTGAATTAGATGTAGCTGGTAAAGTTGATTATGATGACTTAAGAAAATATGCTACTTCAAATTTTACTGCAGGCAATAGATATGTTTCTTTGCCATCTGATGCTTTAGTAATTAGATCAGTTCAAGTTATCGATGGCGGTACTAGAGTTTTTTTAGAAAAAAGAGATACAAGTTTTATCTCTGAGTTCAACAGCAGCGGTGCTCAAGGAACCCCAAAATACTTTGCTAATTGGGAGGATAATGTACAAACAGGAAATATTATATTAGTAGCACCAACTCCTGCTACAGCCGCAACAGTGCAAATAAATTATATTAAAGATCCACCAAATTTTACTAATTCAAGCAATACTTATCTTTCTCAACATCAAGAGACTATGTTGTTGCATGGTGTATTAACAGAGGCTTTTAGTTTTTTAAAAGGACCCGATAATCTATACAACCTTTATCAAAGGAAGTATACTGAAGAAGTACAGAATTTTGCCCTACAACAAATGGGTAGAAGAAGACGTGGAGAATATGATGATGGTGTACCAAGAATTGTTGTGCCATCTCCTTCTCCAAACCAATAATTTAAAGGAGGCCAATTATGGCAATAACAACAAACGCAATTTGTGATTCTTTTAAAAAAGAATTACTACAAGGTAAACACGACTTTGATACATCATCTGATACTTATAAATTAGCGATGTTTACAAGTTCTGCAACATTAGGAAAATCAACTACTAATTACGCTACAAATCCAGGAGGAGGATCTAACACAGAAGTTACTTCACCTGGGTATACAGCAGGTGGAAAAGCTTTGGTAAACCAAGGCGTAAAAGTTTCATCTTCCGTAGCGATTACTGATTTTGCTGATTTATCATTCGTAGGTGTAACTCTTACAGCAAGAGGAGCATTAATTTACAATACAACAACTGATGGTGGATCAAACACTACAGATGCAGTTGCTGTATTAGATTTCGGTGGAGACAAGACTGCAACTTCGGGAACTTTTACAATTCAGTTCCCTGCATTCACAACCTCTGCTGCAATTTTAAGACTTGCATAAGGAATAAAATGATATGGCCACTGGATGGGGACGTAAGACATGGGGAGCATCAGAATGGGGAGATCTTTCTGACGAGATAGTTTCCGTTAGTGGCATATCAGCAACTTTTTCAATAGGATCAGAAACAACAACTGCTAACGCAGATGTGGATGTTAGTGGAATTCAATTAACATCTACTCAAGGCACAACAGTTGGCGGAACTTCTGTACTAATAGAAAACCCAGGACCTGTAACAATGTCTATAGGTGTTGGTAGCTCAACCATAGGAATTGGTGTTCCTGTATCTGGAAATGTAGCAACTTCATCCATTGGTGCTGCATCTGTTGATGAATCACAATTGACAGGAATAGGATGGGGTAGAAAATCTTGGGGTAACCTTGCATGGGGTGGTGCTTATTCAGTTATCGCTACTGGTCAAAGTTTAACATCATCAATCGGTTCTGCAGTTGCATCAATTGATGTTTCTGTATCAGTTACAAGTGCAGGACAATTATCATCTACGTTTGGAAATTTCTCATTACAAATTGATCAAGACATAACTGTTTTTGCTGCTGAAGATCAACTTGATTTTACAATAGGATCATTAGATTTTGATGCAGATGCTAATGTAACTGTATCTAGTGCGGGATCATTAACTAGTTCAATTGGAACTACCATAGCTGGTTTAAAAACTCCTGTAGATGTAAGTGGAGTTCAAGCCTCGTTTACTCTTGGAAGTATTAATTTAGTACAATCTACAAATGAACAACCAACAGGCCTCCAAGGAACTTTAACTTTAGGACAACACGCAGAAATTCCAGGTCAGATAATAGGAGTTTCAGGTCTACAAATTAGTGGATCAATAGGTCAAGTAATAGTTGAAGCCACAGCTGGAATTGATGTATCAGGCATTCAAATGACTGCCTCTGTTGGAAGTCCTAGTATAACGGCATGGGCAGAGATTGATCCCGGTGTATCAAATACTTGGTCACCAGTTGATTTGGCTGCTTGATTAATGTAAAATAAAAATATTTAAGGAGAAAAAATTATGGCATCAAGTTACTCAACTGATCTAAAATTAGAATTAATGGTCACTGGTGAAAACGCTGGTACATGGGGTGATAAAACAAACACAAATTTAAATTTAGTACAACAAGCAATTGCTGGTTTCGAGCAAGTTACACTTTCTTCAGGAGGAACTGTGGCATTAGTAATGTCAGATGGTGCACTATCAAACGCAAGAAATTTAGTAATTAAATTTGCAACTGCAACAATCGCAGCAAGCACAGTTTGTACTATTCCAGATTCAATAGAAAAATTTTATATCTTTGATTGTTCAGGGTTAACTAATCCATCAAACCTTACAATCAAAACTGCTTCAGGAACAGGATTTAGTCCTGATGCTGCAAAAATTTATGCAGCATACGCTGACGGAACAAATTTAAAAGAAGTATCATTAGATACTTTAGGTGGCACGATCGGAACTGCACAAATTGCAGACGATGCTGTTACGAATGCTAAAATTGCAGACGATGCAATTCGAGCTGCACAACTTTCAGATAACGCAGTAATAACTGCAACTATAAACGATGATGCTGTAACTCAAGCAAAAATTGCTGATGACGCTGTTGGTCCAGACCAACTAGCTAACACTGCAGTATCTGCGGGAACATTTACTCTTGCGACAGTGACAGTTGATGCTCAAGGTAGAATTACAGGAGCTTCATCAGGAACAGCTGGCGGAGGAAACTTTGTACCAGCATTAGCAGAAGATGGTCCTGCATCAGGAACTTATTCAAGTGCTGCAAATGCTAATTTTATTGGTGCATACATGTATGCAGGAGCTGGAGGTAATGGCGGAGCTGCAACAACAAACTTTGGAGGACAACCTGGAGGCCCTGGAGGCATAGGTGGTTTTGGTTTTTATGGTGCACCAGTTTCTGGTCCTTTTTCTGGAACTTTTTCAGTAGGTGGAGCTGGAGGTAATGGAAGCCCTGGAACCCCAAGCGGAGGATCGGGCAGTGCGGGAGGTGCTACTAATTTACAAAATATTGGAACAGTTAATGGTGGAAACGGTGGTAACGGTGGTACAGGTTACAACGTAAGAAACCCTGGAAACCCTGGTACTGCTGGAACAGCCCCAGGAGCAACAAACACATATAATCTTAGAGACATTGTTGTTGGTGATAAATATGGAACGACAAATGCTCAACAAGGTTGTTTAGTAGTATTTGAAAACTCTGGAGCATAATTATGGCACTTTTTATTTTTACAAAAAATTCTGATGGAGTTGAAAACTCATTACTTGCAATTGCACCTTCGCAATCACACTATGATACTCATAGTAATTTTCAAGATCATGAAGTTGATATAGTCACTGTAAGTCAAGAAGATTATGATGCTGTAAGGTTAAATGAAAAAAATGTTGTAAGTAAAAATGGCAGCTCAGTTAATATGGTTGATGAAATGTATCGTTATGCATACCAAAATCAAATTCAAGATGCCATCAACGAGAAAACAAAACAATTTGATAAATGGATTGCAAAAAATACTTCAAGCTCTGTTTATTCAAATGTTCTTGCCTTTAACAATTATTTAAGAGGCATTGATGTGTCTACTATGCTTACTGAGCCATCTGCGTCAGCTACATTTGACAATGACACACTTCAATGGTCTGATGGGTCACCTTTAACTACATCAATTGAAAAATGGTGTGAATCTCAAGGACAAACTGCTATTAATTTTTTAGAATTATTCTAGTAATTTTTGTATTTTAAGTTATAAACATTTAAATGTTTAAAAATACAATTACATTTTCTGCACATGAAGATTATGTAGATAATTGTGAAAAAGAAGATTTTCCTGTTCCTATAAAATTAAATATACCAGATTGGTATAAAAAAATGAAACATGGTTTTGGAAATCAAACTGTAAAAGGTTGTATACCATTTCTTGATACTCTAACGACTGGTTATTTGCTCAAAGTCCCTCAAGATTATAGAATAAATCATAATATATTCAATGAAGAATTAGGTAAACAAGATAGCTTTGCTCATAGTGGTAGAATAGATCCAGGATATTTAACATCAAGATTAATTAATTTAACTATGGATCCAGCTAAAGAAGTTCATCCTGTACAACAAATACAAGGATCACCGATGGTAGAAAAAAATAAAAATTTGCCTATCTACAAAATATTTAATCCTTGGATAATTAAGACACCACCGGGATACTCAACACTTTTTTTACCACCCATGAATAATACTGATGATAGATTTTCAATAATACCTGGAATAGTTGATACCGATACTTTTCAGTTTGAAGTTAATTTTCCCATACTTATTAATGGTGATAAATATGAATCTTTAAAAACAGTTATAAAAAAAGGGACTCCGTATGTTCAAGTAATTCCATTTAAAAGAGACTCATGGAAAATGAAAATAAAAAAATTAAAAATAAAAGATATGGCTGGACCTAAAAATTTATATTGGACAAGAATGCTTCACATATATAAAAGTAAATTTTGGAGCAAAAAAACATGGACATAAAAAATTACATAGAAGTGTTTGATGCGGTAATACCATATCCAACTCTTGCTAATTTAATAAAATTTGTAAATACTAAAAATTTTGAAAAGGCAGAAGTAATAGGGACAAGTGGTCATGAAGTGAATATGAGCATAAGAAATACTTTTAATATTTCAATTGATATAAATTCAGAAAGCATGACTGATGTACATTGGTTAAATTTACTTACCTTAATATTTAAAACACACATGAGAAAGTATACAGAAAAAGTATCAGGTGATCCCAACAAAATTTTTGTAAGTAAAATTATAGATATTCAACTTTTAAAATATATTGAGGGTGGTTTTTACAATTATCATGTTGACCACTGTGCTACTATACCTAGAACTTTAAGTGGAATATTTTTATTAAATAATGATTACGAAGGTGGAGAATTATGTTTTAGAGATCCAAACAACCATAATGAAGTAAAGATCGATGTCATACCTAATAGAGTGATAATTTGGCCAAGTAATTTTTTATATCCACATTGTGTTAAACCAGTTAAGAAAGGAACGAGGTACTCAGTTGTAGCATGGGGATTATAGGAAAAGATTTTAATTATAAAATTATTAAAAATTTTTTATCAACCGATGAAATAAATTTATTAAAAGAATTTTGTAAAATTAGACATAGACTCAATATTGATTTTAAAGATCCAAAGGTTGAAACTTTAGATACAGGATTTTATGGCGATCCAATAATGGAATCTCTATTAATTAACAAAACTAAGATTGTTCAAGATGAAGTTGGTTTAGAATTATTACCTACTTATTCTTTTTGGAGAATGTATACAAAATTTGCAGATTTAAAAAAACATAAAGATAGAGAGTCTTGTGAAATTAGTATTACCGCCATGATAGATGGAGACACTAATTTTAATTGGCCTATTTATATAGATGGTAATGAAATAAATTTAAATATAGGTGATGCTGCAGTTTACTTGGGTTGTGATCTATTACATTGGAGAGACGAGTTTTTAGGAGATTATCAATCTCAAGTTTTTTTACACTATGTAAATAAAGATGGAAAAAACAAAGAATTTTTTAAAGACAAAAGAATTTTATATGGAGGGGAAGGTACAATATGAAGTTTGTTCAAAAAAAAGATGGAAGTGCTGATATAATATTTTCAAATGAAGAAATTAAAATAATTACAAATACTAACAAACTTACTTTAGGTGATGAAGCATTAAGACATTTTGGTAATAATTTAGTTAAAATAGTATCAGATTGGAATTTAAATTTTAATAAAAAAATTCAAAATTTACAGACAGAGGAAAATCAAGAAATAATATCTGATGAAACCTATAATAAATAATATTGAAATATTTTATCTATGGGGACTTCCAATTGCAAAATCTAAAATATCTCCACTTGATTTTGATAAAAAAAATATTGTAAAAAAAATTGAAAAAAATTACAAATTATTACCGAGGAGAGAATCAAATTTAAAAAATAATTATGGTACTGATATTCACCAATCTCTGTACGATAATAGCAATGTTTTAAAAGATCCTCAATATGAATCGCTAAAGAAACCATATTCATTAGTAATAAAAAACTATATCAATACCTTTCATGTTAAAGAAAATTTAAAGTTTGAATTTTCAATTTTAAACTATACTGCATCAAATGAAAAATCTTATTTAGCACCCCACTGCCATGAAGACTCGGACTTTGCAATGACACACTATATTAAATTTGATAAAACAAATGATCCTACAACATTTGTTAATCCTTACGTATTCAATGATTTTTGGATTAGACAAAATAAATTATGTTCCTCAGTATCAAATAATATACACAATAGTTGGCTTTTTGACACTTGGACTTTTGAGACAGAAGAAGATGATATTTTAATTTTTCCAGCAATTTTAAAACATTTTGCTAATATTAGAAAATCTAATAATATTAGGATTACCCTAGCTACAAATGTAAAGATATCTTAGTTACACAATATTACTAGTATTTAACACAATTAATAGTCATGTTATAATCTCGTATGCCATTAACAAAAGTAAATATAGCTCCAGGTTTTAATAAACAAGTCTCTCAAACAGGTGCCGAGGGTCAATGGACTGATGGAGATTTTGTTAGATTTAGATATGGCCTTCCAGAAAAAATAGGTGGATGGGAACAAATCCTTTCAGGAACTTTAGTAGGCGCAGCTAGAGAACAATTTATTTGGGCTGATTTAGACGGCAGACGTTATGCTGCAATAGGAACAAATAAACTTTTAGTAATATATTACGAAGGTGCTTTTTATGATATTACACCTTTAGGAACTGCTTTAACTAGTTGCACTTTTGATACAGTAAATACATCAGCAACTGTTACTGTTAACAAAGCTGCTCATGGTTTAGAACCTGGGGACATAATTTTATTTTCATCTGTAACACCTCCTACAGGGGCTGGATACTCTGCGGGCGATTTTACAACTAATCCTTTTGAGGTAGTAACTGTTCCTAGCAGTGATGAATTTACTGTTACAATGGCTAGCGCAGCTGGAACCACGGTCAACGGATCTGGATCAGCTACTGTTACTCCCTATATAAAACCTGGTGCTTTAGGATTTACTTATGGATTTGGTTGGGGCACAGGATTATGGGGTGGAGGACAACAAGTTTTTAGTACCCTTAATGGAGCTTTACTTGATGACACTGCGGGTACTGGTGGATCAGGAACTTCGATTACACTTGCGTCAACAACTGGATTCCCAACCACGGGCACAATAAAAGTTGGAGCAGAATTTATTTCATATACTGGTATATCAAGCAATGACTTAACAGGAATTACAAGAGCTGCAGCAGGAACAAGGTCGGCACATTCAAGTGGGTCTGGTGTAGAAGTTTTTACTGGATGGGGTGTTGCCTCTTTATCACAAACATTAACAACTGATCCCGCATCTTGGTCCTTAGATAATTTTGGTGAAAAATTAATTGCTACTATTAAAAATGGTGAATCGTTTGAATGGAATCCAATTAACTCAAATCCTAACGCTTTAACTACAAGAGCCACAGCAATAAGTAATGCGCCAACAGCTTCAGTCATGTCTCTAGTTTCAGATAGAGATAGACATTTAATTATGTTAGGAACTGAAACAACGATTGGCACTCCAAGCACACAAGATAAAATGTTTATAAGATTTTCGGATCAAGAGGATATAAGTGATTATTCACCTACCTCTGTGAACACAGCGGGTACATTTAGACTTGATTCAGGCACTAAAATTGTTGGAGCAGTGAAAGGAAAAGATTATACATTTATTGTGACTGACAATGCTGCATATGTAATGCAATTTGTTGGTCCTCCATTTACTTTTTCAATTAGACAAGTAGGATCTAATTGTGGTGCTATAGGTCAACATTCTATTAAATATGTTAATGGTGCTGTATATTGGATGGGTGAGTCTGGAGGATTTTTTGTTTTTGATGGAACTGTTAAATCTTTACCATGCTCAGTAGAGGATTTTGTTTTTACAACTAAAAACGGAAATAATTTGGGTGTAAACTACTCTAATGGAGAATCAGTTTATGCAGGTTTAAATCACTTATATGAAGAAATATGTTGGTATTATCCAAAAAGTGGATCTAGCTTCAATGACAGATACGTATGTTTTAATTACCAAGATGGAACTTGGGTGACAGGCTCATTGTCTAGAACAACTTGGGCTGATGCCAACTTGTATGATAAACCATATGCAACAGAATTTACCTCAACAGGCACTCCAACTTTTCCAACTATACAAGGTGTAACAAATATAAACGGATCCACAAAATATTATGCTCATGAGGTTGGTGTTGATAATGTTGATGCTACTGGAGCAAAAACTGCTATTCCAGCTTTTATTGAATCAGGAGACTTTAGTTTAAATGTAGAAGGAAATGCTCAAGTATTTATGAGTATGAGAAGATTTGTTCCAGATTTTAAAACTATTCAAGGGGATGCTCAAGTGACTATTTTATTAAGAAATTTTCCAAGTGATACTGAAGCTTCTTCTCCTCTTGGGCCTTTTACAGTTTCAGGTACAACACAAAAAGTAGATACCAGAGCACGAGGGAGATTTGCAAGTTTAAAAATAGCAAATACCTCAACGGAACAAAATTGGAGATTTGGAACTTTTAGAGCTGATGTGCAACCAGATGGTATGAGATAATGGCTAGAGTAGATATAGTAATTCCAGAACCAACACCTAGATATACTGAAGAAAATCAAAGACAAGTGACACAGTCTTTACGAACGATGCAAGATAAGTTAAACACTTCTTATCAACAAGAATTAAAAAATGAACAAGATACTTTTACTTGGTTTATATCATGACGATTAGATACAAAAACGAAGGAATTAATTTAAACTCAACTGGCACTATAAGTGTCCTGACAGCACCCGCTGACGCAACTGTTTTAATAAAACAAATTCAAATTAATAATGGTTCTACTAGTGCAGTAAATTTAAGTGTTCAAGTAACAGATACTTCTGCTACTACAACTTTTAGAATTTTCAATGAACAAGTAGCAGCAACAACTACTAAAGATATAATTAATCAAACTTTAGTTTTAGAAGCGAGTGATGTTTTAAAAATGACTGCAGGCACTGCAGATGAAATACAAGGTATTATTTCTTACGCATTATTAGATCGATCACAAGAAAATGGCTAAACAAAAATTTGTAAACTTTGTACCAAGGCCTAAACCTAGGAAACGTCCTGGTCGTCATAAAAAAAGACTTTCAAAAAGTGAAAAAAGAAGTTATAAAAAATATAATAAACAAGGACGAGGAAAATGAATGATTTACCTAAAATACCAGCTGAAGCTAAAGAAATAATAAAAAATAAAAGGACAGGAAAAGTTTATGCTAGTAAAGCTGATTTTGATTCTGATGTTGCTGATCCCAATAGTGATACTACTGCTGATGATTTTAGACAAGATTTAGAAATTACTGTAACAAGAATACCAATGGGTATTCATACAAAAAAATAATGGAACCCAGAGGCGCAACAGAAATTCAACATGAATTGTTAGAAAAGTATGTTTCAAAAGATCTATTAGATAAATTTCAAATCTGCACATCTATTCCAGGAAAAGTTCCTTTGAATCCAAATAAAATAAATATTCTTTGGCAAAAAAATTCTTATGATCAACCTAACTTACAAAAGTTTTTTTCTGATCCTAATAGGCATAACGAATATGATTGGTATATTTTTAACAGTCATTGGAATTTTGAAAAATTTAGATATTTCTTTAACATTCCAACTGAAAGATGCACAGTAATTAAAAATGGTGCTCATCACTTTCCAAAGAGAAAAATTTATAAAAAAGGAGATCCAATAAAAATTTTACATCATTGTACACCTTGGAGAGGTTTGAATGTTTTATTACTTGCAATGCAAATGGTAAAAAATCCTAATGTTACTTTAGACGTTTATAGTTCTTGTCATGTTTATGGTAGTGAGTTTGTAAATAAAGTTGATAAAGATTTTACTGAATTGTATAACCAAGCTAAGAGTTTACCAAATGTAAATTATATAGGATACAAACCAAACGAATATATTTTAGAACATATGACAGATTATGATTTATTTGTTTATCCATCTATTTTTGAAGAAACATTCTGCGCATCTGCTTTAGAGGCTTTAGCTTCTGGCTTACATGTCATTACTACAAATTTTGGAGCACTACCTGAAACTTGTGCTGAGTGGCCTGTTTACATAAATTACACATTAAATAAAGAATTAATGGCTAGCTCTTTTGCACAAGCAATTGATGTTACTTCAAGCTATTTACATACAGACGTAATTCAAAAACATTTAGATGAACAACAACAATATTATAAAAAATTTTATAGTTGGGAAAAAAAGGGTATTGAATGGACAAATTTTTTACAAGGAGCCTTAAATGTCAAACGATAAATATATAAATGAAGACACTTATCAAACGCTTACTGAACTAAAAATAGAACCTCAATCTAATTACGAATCTGCAATCACTCCATTATGGAAACCAGAAAAAGATGAGTTTACTAAGTATGATGTATTTGTTGGAACACCTGTACATAGTGACGTATCTATACATTATACACAAGCACTTATAGAATTCCAAAAAGAATGTTTTTTAAAAAAAATGAGAGTATCTTTTCATTTAATTAAATCGTCTTTAGTTACTCAGGGTAGAAATTTATGTGTTTCTGGATTTTTAGAATCAAATGCAACGCATTTATTATTTATTGATTCTGACATTTATTTTCAAGCTAAATCAATTTTTGCAATGCTCAAAGCTAATAAGCATGTAATATCTGTGCCATACCCTTTAAAAACTTTAATGTGGGAAAAAGCTTTTAACAAAATGCAACAAGGAAAAATAAAACATCCAGATGATATTAGAAGAGCATTACATACTTACCCAATGAAAGTACCTAATATAAATAATATAAATCTTAATAAAGGTGTAATGGAAGTTACTGATTCTCCTACGGGATGTATGCTTATAAAAAGAGAAGTCATTGAAAAAATGATTGAGAAGTATCCTGAAAAATCTATTGTTCAGAAAACAGTTATCAATGGACAATATGTTAACAAGCCAAATATGTGGAATTTTTTTGATACAATTCATGATCCTAAAACAAAAACATTTAATGGGGAAGATTTTGCTTTTTGTCAGCTATGGAGAAATATAGGTGGTAAATGTTATGCTTACGTAAATGATTCAATAGTCCATGTGGGTGAGCATCAGTATCAAGGCAAGTTTCACGATGAGTTGATAGCCCTTAAATAAAATGTTAATATATGCTATTATTAGGGAAAATAGTATATGGATCCATTTACACTTGCATTAGCCACATTTGGCGTACAGAAACTTAGAGGAAAATCAACTAGAACAGCATTAAAAGATGCTGCCCTTGTGGGTGGTACAACTTTTGGTATAGGCCAATTAGGTGGCATGTCACGTTTTGCAGGCACACCTTTTGCATCGGCTACACAAGGTTTTAGAGGGAGTGCTTTTAGTGGTATTCCAGGGATGCAAGGCAACAATTTTTTAACAAGAATAATAGGACAAAAAGGTTCTCCAAAAAAAGAGATTATTAAAAATGCAGCTGGAGAAGTCATACAAGATGCAGCACCAGCAGTCAAAGGATCTGGAATTTTAGGTGCAGATACTGGAACTAAGCTAATTGCAGCTTCAACAATACTACCTTTATTAGCAGGAGATGATGAAGAAGTTAAACCTCCTTTTACAGAAGAAGATTATAAAAAAGCTTACGAAGAACAATCAAAAAAATTAGAAGGCGGATTTAAATCTGTAGACATGAAAACTGCTACACCTTCAAGGGCAGACGTGACGGGCTCTAACATGTTTTATGCTAATGAGGGTGGATTAGCTACAATGCTTCCAAAATATAATCAGGGAGGAGTAAATTACTTACCATCAAAAGTTGATCATGATGAAAACGATGTTAACAACTATGTAAGAGCAACTGGTTACGTAGAAGACGGAGCAGGTGTAGGTGATAAAGATGAAGATACAATGTTAGCTCAATTAGCTGATGGTGAATTTGTTTCAAGAGCAGATGCAGTTTTAGGAGCTGGTATTTTATCTGGTGCAGATCCAAAAAATTTTAAAGGAATGAGAAAAGCAGGAGCAGATTTTTTTTATAATCAACAAAAACAATTTAAAAGAATTTACGATATAACAAATGCAAGCAAAAAAACAAATTAAAAAAGGTGTAGAGGTTTTAGAGATCTATCCTAAAATTCTAAATGAATATTGGAGTCTTTGTGAGTTCATGCTACGAGAGGGTTTAAAATATGATGGTGACCCTATGTCCATAGAACAATTAAAAGAATACATTCAAAATGACAAAGCTGGATTATTTATGATGTTCGGTTCAGATGATGGTGTTCACTATAAAGTTTTTGGAGTTTGTGTTTTGAGAATTATGCCTCTTCCAAATTACTCACAATGTGAAGTAATTCTTTTAAAAGGAGAGAAGAGAGAATTGTGGCAAGATGAATTGGCTGATACAATTGAAAAAGTTGCAAGAATAAATGATTGTAAAAAAATTGCAGTTCATGCAAGACCAGGATGGCAACCTTTTTTAAAAACAAAAGGTTGGGGTGTAAAAAGATATTTATATACAAAGGAGATTAAGTAATGAGTTTTATATTTGGTGGCGGAGGCGGAGGCGGTGGCTCCTCAACAGGAACACAAACTGCCATAACTAGAGAAGCCCCTGGAGTAGAGGCTAGAAAGTTATCGTTATATGATGAAGCTGCAAGACTAGCGTCATCACCCGTAAATTTACCCGCAGTTCAAGTAGCACCTATAAGTGGTATTGAACAAGCTGCAGTTAGACAAGCTGGACAAACAGGAGTTGGTGCTCCTACAACCACAGCTGGTATAGGATCATTATTGGGTGCACAACAAACTGCTGCAGCAGGACCTAACATTTCACAATTTTTTAATCCATTTCAATCATACGTTACTGACGAAATAAATAGACAATCTGCTATGGCACAAAATCAATTAGGTGCACAAGCAGTTGCTTCAGGGGCTTTTGGTGGTGGTAGACAAGGAATTGCTCAAGCTGAACTGGAAAGAGCTAGACTTGCACAAGTGGGTCAAGCGCAAGCTCAAGGATTTCAAACTGCATTAGGAGCTGCCCAACAACAACAAAATTTATTAAGTGGAACTCAACTTGCTGCAGGACAAGCTTTAGGAAGAATGGGTCAACAACAACAAGCGATGAGTCTTGCTGATATACAAGCACAGTTACAAGCTGGGGCAGTACAAAGAGGTATTGGACAAGCACAATTAGATGCACAAAGGCAAACCGCTTTGCAAAGAGCATATGAACCATATCAAAGAATTGAATTCTTAAAAGGTATCATGACAAATTTACCTACAACACAAAGCACACTTACAGCAACCACGGCTCCCGGTGCGAACCCTATTGGACAGGCTCTTGGTGCTGGCTTAGGTGCATATTCTACATATAATTTAATGCAACCGAGGTAATATGGATAAAGTTTTAACAAGAAAAATGTTTCGAGATAGATATTTTCAAATGCATAAACCAAAACAATTTAATAAAGGTGGAATTGCTAACATTCAACATTTTCAAGAGGGTGGTATGTCGTCTAGAGAAAAAGCTATTATTGCAGCAACCTTTGCTGCTCCTTTGTTACAATCAACACAAAGACAAGGAGAAAGCGCATTGAGTGGTGTTCTTAGAGCAGTTGGTCAAGGTGCAGAAAAATTACCATCTACTTTAATCGCAATACAAGAAGAAAAACAAAAAAATAAAAAAAGCACAGAAAGTATTAGAGCTGCAACTGATGCTGAAAAAGCATCTCTTGGATATAATGTAAAAGATAGATTAATTGTAAAAGTAAAAGATGGAGAAGTAGTTGATATCAAAGATAAACCTACTTTTGGTGAAAGAGAAAAAGCTGGTAAAAGATATACAACCTTACGTGCAGCCGATGATATTTTAAAAGATATTCAAGAAGGTGCAGATTCGGGTCCTATAGCAGGTCGTATTGCAAAAGCTACAGCAGCACTTGGTATGAATGCTAAAGCTGCAAACTTTAATACAAAACTAGAAACATTCAGAAAAGAGGCTATTGCTGCACTTAGGGGTGCACAAGTAGGTCCTTTAGAGGAAGCTAGTTTCAACGCTATCTTGCCATCAATAAACGATCCTGAAAATGTAATTGTTGAAAAAATTAGAGTTGCTAAAAATAAAATTCAACAATTAGATGACAGACTAGGTGCTGGCGGTGTTGTGACAGATCCTAACACTGTAGATTATTACAGTTCAGCATTTAATAAATTTGGTATCAACGCACAAGATATAACATATGATCAAAGCCTAGACTTTTATTCTTTTGACGAGTCGGGTAACTTAGTAAAGGATTAACATGGGACAAATAAATGTGAAAGGTCTTGGTGTTGTAAACATAGAGGGTGAAACTCCTACTGCTGAAGAAAGTAAAAAGATTGGAGAAGCATTATCTGAAATTAATAGTAATTTAGTAGGTGATGCTGTTGCTGATGAAGCTACACAAAAATATACAAACGATCCATCATTTGGAAGAATTCTTACAGAAGCTGGTTTATCTATCGTTGGTGCATTAGGAACTGGTGCTAAATTTTTACCAGGAATAGCTGGTAGAGTTGGTATGCTATCTCAACCTTTTATAAAAGCATTACTGAAAACTTCAGCTGGAGCTGCAGCTGGTGGTGGTGCGGGTGCTATTGTTGCACAAACATTTGATCCAAAAGAAAATGTAGTTAAAGAAGTTGTAAGAGCTGCAACTGAAGGGGCAGCAGCAGAATTAATTGGTGGACCAATAGTAATTAAGGGTGGTCAGTACGTTTCAAAAATTTTAGGTAAACCTGAAGGATATGCAAAATTATTAGAAGGTGCAAACGAGGCTGAAAGCACATTAAGAATGAAAGCTAATGAAATTTTATATGGTAAAGCAGGAGCTAACTTTATTGCTAAAACTGCTGATGGCGCAATTAGACCTATAAAAGAACAAGTAGAACTACAAGCAAAAAGAACTATTGATGACGCAGCTATAAAAGATTTTATGGAGAAAAATAATATTCCTGAATCAAAATTTCAATCATTAAAAGACACTGCACAAGAAATGCAAAAAGGTTTGACCCCAGGTGTTAAAACAGAAAATAGAACACTTAACATTATTGAGAATGTAGTATCAAAAGCTTTATTTGGTGGTGGTGCATTAGAAAGAAGAAGAGGATCTGCACAAGCAATAGGCTCTTTTGTTTCAAGAGATATTGTAGATAGTTTTCAAGCTATAACTGCGGGTGGAATTAAAATTACTGACAAAGAAGCTTTAGGTAATTTCTTTTTTAAAACAATTACTGATGCAGACAGAATGTTTAAAACTGCGTCTGATGCTATGTATAAAAGAGTAGATGACGCCCTAATAAGTGCTTCAGGAAAAAATACAAAAATGATGCCTGTTCTACCAATTGAAGGTAAAGGAGGTTTGCAAGAAACATTAATTAAATTAAGACAACAAGCAGCTTTAGGTATTGAAGAAGCTAATCCTTTGACTCCTACACTTAGAGTTATAAATAGAAAATTCGAAACAGCTGCAGCTGAATATGGTGGTAAATTAAGCTATGCTCAAGCTAGTGCGATTAGATCTGATCTTGCGGGTCAGTTACAAGCGTTAAGAGCTTCAGGTCAAAGTAAAGCTGCGGGTCAATTAAGTGAATTAGTTCGAGTTTTTGATGAAACTTTATCTCCAGAAAATTTAACTAAAAGTGGATTAGATCCACAGGCAGGAAAATTTTTACAAGAGGCAAATGAATTTTATGAAGGCGGTATGGACATATTTCAACGAGGCAGTTTGAATGCAGTATTGGCAAAAGGTGTTGGGGCTAACAAAGATATTGGTGATATATTTTCTGCAGTTTTTAAAACAGGTGATAAATCAGATTTAGTAGGTAAGGTTGCTGAACAAATTAAAAGTCTACCTAAATTTACAAAATATGTAGATGAAAATGGAGTTGTTAGACAAATTACTAAAAAACAATCAGATGACTTACTTCAATCTTTTAAAGGACAGTTTTTGAATCAAGCATTAGAAGCATCTAAAGAAATAGATCCACAATTTGGTACTATAATTAAAGGGAAAGATTTTGCAGCTCGGTTAGAAAAACAAGCATTAAGTATGAAAAAATTATTTTCGCAAGATGAGATTGGAGAGATAAATAAATTAATTAAAACTTTAGCATTTGCACAAGGAGATCTAACAAGAATGAAAGGTCTTCCTGGTGGCGTATTTATTCAGTTGAAACAAGCAGGTGCAGCTGGGCAATTACTACAATTAGGTGGAGCTGGTTTTGGTTTAGCTACAGGAAATATTTTACCTGCTGTTGCAGTTTTAGCTACTCCAGCTTTTTTAGCTAAAGGTTTACTAAGTCCTAAATTTCAAAAATTAATATTTGATTCTTACAAAGCACCAAGTGCGCCTAAATCTGCTGCAGCTATGAGACAGTTGATTGGAAGAATGTTTAGTGATGGTTATATACTTGAAGATGAAAAAGATAAAGCACTAGCACAATTAGAATTATATGAAGAGGCAATAAAAGAAGGTGGTGAGCCAACTGCATTGGCTGAAGCAGAAAGCGTGCCATTACCTAATGTATCACAAGGTAACTTTCCTGTAATAAATCAAGGAGGTGGTGCTACTCCAACTGGTGCAGCAAATCCACAACTAGCACAAGCCTTAAATTTATTTAATAAAGGTGGAATAGTAAGTGCCAAAAAAACAATCTAATAAAGATACCCTTGCTCATCAAAGAATCGATGATCATGAGAAGTTATGTAGAATTATGCAAGAAGAAACTAACAAAAAAATAAATGACGTACATCAAGATATCCATAGGCTTGAAAAGATAATGATAGCATCTACAGGCTTTTTGATGACATCTATGTTAGGAATAATTGTTGCTCTTATATTGAAATTAAATTAAAAGACCTTGTGCGTCTTATCAGAGAAAATAACAGTTTTATAATTACTGATTTAAAAAGAGAATCTAAATACGACTATCAGAAATATACACGAGACAACGACCTCGGCTCACGGCACTATAATGTTGGTAACAAAAAAATACCGAGTGTTACAACTATATTATCGGCTACACAATCTGAAGAAAAGAAGGCAGGACTAGATGCTTGGAGAGAAAGGGTCGGATACCAAGAAGCTGCTAGAATTACCTCTCAGGCAGCTCTCAGAGGGACGGAGATGCACTATGTACTAGAAAACTATATAGATGGGCGTGGATACCTAAATCTCTCTCCAGAGGGGGCTCAGGCACGTCTAATGGCACATGAAATAGTAAACAATCTAGATAAGTTGAAAATAGTGTATGGCAATGAGGTTTGTCTAGCATACGAGGATCTATGGGCAGGAGCCACTGATGTGGTGGGTTTATATGATGATAAGCCTACAATATTAGACTTCAAACAAAGTAATAAACCTAAAAGAGAAGAATATGTTGAAGATTATTATTACCAAATAGCAGCATATTCACTAGCCCACAAAAAACAATATGGACCAATAACACAAGGACTTATATGTATTTGTACTAAAGATGTGATCTATCAAGAGTTTAAAATGGACGAGATAAAATTAAAAGAATATGAAGATAAGTGGATGGAAAGAGTAACCAAGTATCATGAAACTAAAGCCACTTCTGAACCTGTTCCCCAAGAGTCTTAGCAGATAATTCTATTTTGTTTTCTAAAGAATTGAGAACCATTTCATCAATAGTATCTCTAGCTATAATATCTATAATTGTGACTTGACCAGTTTGACCATGCCTATGAGCACGATCTTCGCTTTGCCAACGGACTTCCAAATTATAAGAATTACTAAAATATATAACATGCCTAGCAGCAGTAAGGGTAAGACCATAACCACCAACGGTAGGATTACCAACGAGGAAGCGACATCTGTCATTATGTTGAAAAGTTTCAACAGCATCGTTACGAACTTCAACAGAATCTTTTCCGTATATCGAAACCACTGAGTCTGCGCCATAAGTCTCCCTAAGTTTAGTTTTAATCATTTCTATGTTGTGTACGTAATTGGCCCATATTATACACTTGTCCTCAGTCTCCTCCAATATATTCATGAGTTCATTAAGTTTAGGATTAGTTTTAAATTCTACTATTTTATCATCATTAGTTTTAACAAAACCATTTGTTACTTGTTGTAGCTTTAGTAGTTCAGTGAGTTTGTTATTAAAAGAAACTTTTTCATCTTGTATTTTAGCCATAGCCAATACTTTTAATTCTTGATAAGCTTTGTTTTGCTCTGCAGATAAATCAACATGTCTTTGTATGTACATTTTATCAGGTATATCTAAACATTCTTTTTTTCTTACTCTGTATGAAAAGTGTTTAAGTTTATATTCTAGTTCATCCAAATTTACATAATATTTAGGTATTTGTATTTTGTACCCACCTTTCTCAATGTTATACATCACAGCATATCGAGATTTAAATACAGTAAAGTTATCGTACCCTAATAATTTTTTATCTAAGAAAGCACATTGTGAAAATAAATCTAATGGAGATTTAGTGACAGGAGATCCTGTCAGAATTCTTTTATATCTTGCTAATTGTCCAAGTTTTACAATTGTCTTTGTTCTGGATGCTTTTAAATTTTTGATTGTCGTGCTTTCATCTACAATAATCATAGACCTCATACCATATTTTGAAAGCTTTTCTTCAAGCCATTTTTTACCTGAGTCATGAGATAATGCTTCAACATTCATCAATATAAATGTAAGTTTGTTAGGATCTAGTTTAAATTTTTTTTCTTTAGTAACTTTCCAAATAAAAATATTACAATCTTCAGGACAATGTGTTTGTATTTCTTTTAACCAATTACGATAAACAGAATTAGGTGCAATGACAAAAGCAAAATCAACTCTTTTGTCTTGAAATAGATAAGCTGCATTATCAATAGCTACTTTTGTCTTACCTGTTCCCATCTCCATAAAATAAGCAAAGTTATAATCTTTTGCACCTTCTCGTAACGCTTGCCTTTGATGTTTGAACGGTTCTGTTTTATAATTATACACTGCGAATTTTTTTATTTTATTTATTTGCAAACTTCAATTAAATAATATATTGATTCGCACAAGGAGGTTCTTATGGACTTAGAAGCAGAGTCTATCGTAAAGATAGATGTGGCGATGTCTTTAGACATTACCGATTCTTGCAAAAAGTTATTGGAAACTCAGAAAAAAATAGAAGCGACTGAAGAAGAACTAAAGAAGTTAAAAGATGTTGAAACTACTCTTTCTGAGCAAACAATTCCAAACTTAATGCAAAAAGCAGGTGTAGAGTTAATTAAACTCGAAGGTGGAGTATCCGTTGAGGTTAAACCATTCTACTCTGCAAGAATACCAGCGTCTAAAAGTGAAGAGGCTTTTCAATGGTTACGTGACAACGGCCATGGAGACTTGATAAAAAATCAAGTGTCTTTGGAATTTGGCATGAAACAAGATAATGAAGCTAAATCAATTGTAGAAGAGCTGAAATCAAAAGGTCTACCAGTTAAGCAAAAAACAACCGTACACCCAAGTAGTTTAAGAGGATTTGTAAGAGAACAAATTCAAGACTTAGGTAAGGATGTTCCAGCTGATCTGTTTGGGACCTACGTTGCTAATAAAACTAAAATAACCACGAAGGAGTAACAATGATTACAAAAGAAAAAGCAATGACGAAAAAAGAAACAAATCTGCCAGCTGCTATTAATTTAGAAGAAATGGCAGGACAAGGTCAAGAGTTTGTAACAGCTCGTGACCAAAAACTTCCAATCTTAAAAATACTTTATGCTAACTCTCCAGTCTTAGATGAGACTGATGGAAAATATGTTGAGACTGCAAAGCAAGGAGATATATGGAGTGAAACATCTGGTAAGGTTTGGAAAGGTAGAGAAGGATTAATTGTAGTACCTTGTCTTTATATAAACACTTTTAACGAGTGGAAAGACAAAGGAGATAGTCCAGGAAGACCTGTAGCTATTCATACTGATCCATCTATTATGAGTCAAACAACAAGAGGTGCCGATAACAAGGACAGACTTGAAAACGGTAACTATGTTGAAGATACAGGAAATCACTTTGTTTATATTTTGGATGAAAATTATAATCCATTAGAACAAGCATTGATTACCATGAAATCTACTCAGAAGAAAAAATCTAAGACATGGAATTCTATGATCATGTCTCGAAGAGCACAAGGTAGTAAAGGCATGTACAATCCACCATCTTGGTCAACTGCATATAAACTATCTACTACCAAAGAGTCCAATTCACAAAACTCTTGGTATGGATGGGTGGTAGACTTTAATAAATTTTTAACTGCAGCAGAGCATTTAAAAACTTTGGAGACTACAAGAGCCTTTTATGAAAGTGCTATGAAGAGTGATATTTTCGGAAAAGTAAATTTTGATGATGATAATCAATCAGCAGGAAATAGCGCAAATAAAGAATCTGTTCCATTTTAAATTTTATGGAGGAGCAACTCTTAAAAATATTTGAGGGTAATTCTGAACTCTATCTCACTACTTCTCCAACAGGAGGAGTAGATGAGAGGGGCAAGGTTGAAGTTGAATGTCTCACGGTTCACGAACCAATTACTCTTAAATTATGGAAGGATCATTTGGATGGTAAACAAAGGATTGGAATCAAACCTGAAAAAGATGATTTATGTAAATGGGGCTGTATAGATATAGACCCACAAAGTTATAAAGATTATTCACAAAAAAAAGTAATAGACATTCTTAGAGATAATCAGCTGCCATTGATACCAGTTAGATCTAAATCTGGTGGCTTACATTTATTTTTATTTCTTAATAATTGGAGCCCAGTTAAAGATGTTTTAAAAAAATTACATGAATGGAATAAGAATTTCTTTCAAGCATTAGAAGTATTTCCAATGAACAAATGTATGAACATGCCATACTTCAACATGAATGCTACTACTGAATTTGCATACAATGAAAACAATACACCTATTATGATTGGTGGCTTTATTGATTTAGTAAAAAATAAAACAGTCACATTAGAACAACTTTCAAACATCAAAGTTAAAGAGTATGAGCCAGAAGAGGATTGGAAACACTACCCACCATGTATTCAAAAAATGATTATGGATAAATGGTCAGGAAATCATAGAAATGATTTACTCTACAATGTTGGTGTTTTAGAAATGAAAAAAAGAGATGGCAAAATTAATATTGAAGAGATGACAAATATTCTTGCACAAAGAAACCAACAAATATTTGTTACACCTTTAGATGTAAATGAAGTTAAAAACTCTGTAGCAAAATCTGTAACTAAAAAAGATTATAATTATAAATGTCCACCTAAGTTTGGTGCTATTACACCTATATGTAATAAAGACTTATGTAAATTTAGAAAGCTCGGTATAGGCAGCCAAGTACCAGATTTAATAGATGACTTTGAAGATATTACATTTATTAGAACACCAACAACAATTGAATTTACTTTTAATTTTCAAGGAGAGAAAATTGTTGTGAATCCTGAAGACATGAAAGATGAAAAATCATGGAGAGTAAAATTATTGAAGTATGGAATATTTTGGATGACACTACCAAGACCAAGATCAGGTCCTTCTCCGTTTGAAATGTTGATGTCTACGATTGTAAAGAAAGCAGTTGAGAATGAACAGATGAAATTTGAAGATAATATCGGAGAACAAAAATATAGTTTTCTTAAAAAGTTTTTTGAAAATCACATTGAAGAAGATGACTTCAATAAATTAAAGGATAATTATGTAGTATTAGATTCTGAAACAAATGTTTGTTATTTTAAAAGAATAACATTTGAAAATTTTTTAGGTAAAAATAAAGTGTTTAGATCAGCTAATGAAGCATTTAATCTTTTAGGATGTGAAAGATTAGAGTATCATCCCGGTAGTGGAGAAAAAAATGTATGGTATGTAACAATGCCTAAGTTTGTAGATTATAAATCTGCTGCACCTGAACCTAAAAAGAAAAGTGAACCTTCGGAGATGGATGATGAATTCCACACAGGAAAATTCAGAACTTAAAATATTAGAAGATCTATATAGAAAAACTATTAAGATCTTTGGTCCTCCAGGAACTGGTAAAACATATACTCTAATTGAAAGAGTTTTAAAAAATTATTTAAGAAGAGGAGTGCAGCCATCTGATATTGCATACTTATCATTTACAAACAAAGCTGTTAATACTGCAGTAAAAAGAGCAATGGATGCTTTTCCAAATTATTCTTCTGAAGACTTTCTTAGATTTAAAACATTACACACATATTGTAGAAGATATTTTCAAGAAGAAGTATTCGATCCCAAACATTGTGCAATTGATTTTGCATTACAAACAAAGATAATCAAAACATCTGATAAAAGATTAGCAGATGATGCATTTACATTTAAAGATTGGTCACTTGGTATTTATAGTAAAGCAAGAAACTTATTAATGAATCCTGAAGAAGTATATAAGAAAGAGTCTTATAAAAAAGATTCTCTAACAGTATTTAATCGTAAGATCTCTACCTATGAGCACTACAAACAAGGTGGGGGAGAAAGATCCTTCATAGATTTTGATGACATGATTGAAAGAACTATAAAAGAGGTGGACTTTCCACGGCTCAAGGTTTTAATTTTAGATGAAGCTCAAGACTGTACACCGCTGCAATGGTCTGTAATTTATAAGATGGCTATGAAGTCCGATAGAATTTATCTAGCAGGGGATGATGATCAAGGTATATACAAATGGAATGGAGCAGATCCAAAATATTTTACAAAGTTTTTTCCAGGTCGAAAAGTAAAATTAAGAAAGACTCAAAGATTTGGAGAAGCTATTTATCAATTCTCACAAGTAATTAGAAGAGGTATAAGAGATAGTGAAGAGAAAGAATATTTACCAGGGAAGAGCAAAGGTTATGTTAAGAGTTATTTATCATTCAAAGAAATTCCTTTTGAAAAACTTAAAGAGGATTGGTACATTCTTGGCCGTATTACTGAGACAGTTAATGAACTAAGAATGTTAGCTAAAGATGCTGGCCTATATTACAAAGATAATAGAGATAATAAATGTTTTGATGAAAAGCAATGGGAAGCAATTAAAGCTTGGACTGCAATTACAAAAAATAAAAAATTAGATAAAAAACAAGCAAGAAATTTATATAAGTATATTAGAGAACTTGCAGACCCAGATTATAGAACAGATAAATTTTGGAGAGCACAACCTGACTTTACAGAATATAATTTTCAAGATTTAAAAGAATGGTGTGGCTTAGAATTAAAAGATGAAGATGCTAAAAAACCTTGGTATTGGATACTAAGAAGAAATTTTAAACCAAGACAAGTAAGACATTTCATTAGATTGTTAAGGAGATACGGACAAAAAGAATTAGATAAGGATCCGCTTATTACAATAGATACTATTCATTCAGTTAAAGGTGGAGAAGCTAACCATGTTGTTTTATATAGTAAAGGTAACTTTCCATCTGATTATAGCCATAAATCTAAACAAGAAAAAAGTGATGAGAGAAGAGTTTGGTATACTGGTGCAACTCGTGCAAGAAAAACTTTACATTTATTGAGAACTGATTATAAATTTAATTACCCAATTGGTGCAGATTATTTAATTTATGTCCAAGAAAAAAATGACAAATAAAGATATTTTTGACGAAACATTTCCACAAGATAAACAAATTGGAGGATCTCATTATAAACAGTTTTTAATACAGCCTTGGACTTTTATAAGAAAGAACGGCCTTAATCCTTTTCAAGCAAATGTAATTAAGTATGTTTGTAGATATTTGACAAAAGGTAAATCAATTGAAGATCTTAATAAAATAAAACATTATTGTGATTTAGAAATAGAACATTTAAAAGATAAAAATGAATAATTATAGAATACATTATTTCGGCCCTATGTTATTTCAGACTGAATTATCAAATGAGCAAGCTACATCCATAGAAAATTTACTAAACAAAAAACAAGAAAATAACTTTCAAGCACAATTAGCTGGACACTTAAAAGATGAATTTTTAATTAATTCTGTAGCATTAGAAAATATATTACTTCCAACTTTTGAATCATTTTATGAAGCGCATCAAAAGTTTTATGGTAAAAAATTAATGCAACAATTTGTTAAAAGAGCTTGGGTAAATTATATGAAATCAGGAGATTATAATCCAATACATGCACACTCTGAATGTGATTGGTCTGCAGTAATATATTTTAAAATACCTCAAGGATTACAAGATGAACAAAAGAAACATGTTGCAAATAGTCAAGCTCCAGGAGGTATTACATTTATGTATGATTTAATACCTATAAGATTTTCATATGGTCAACTAAATTTTACTCCAAAAGAAAAAACAATATTTATTTTTCCAGCAGAACTTTGTCATGAGGTGACACCTTTTAAATCTGATGGTGAAAGAATTACAATAGCTTTTAATTTGAAAAGTAGAGAATAGTGCAAGAAAATAAACTTATTTATACCACTATATTAAAAAATCATTTACAGTGGTGCAAAGAAAATGGTAGAGACACAACATGGGTAAAGACAATAGGAAATCTATCTTGGTACAAAAAGTTCAAGAAAAAAGATGCAGTGAGTGTAGTGAAAAAGCTGTCTTCTTGGAAATGAAAAAACTTTATTGTCCAAAACATTATGCAAAACTTAAACACATACCATTAGAGGATTATGAGCAAAGGCTTACAACTTACACTGACATTTAAAAAGTCTATTTGGAATACACCATTAGAATATAAAGATTTATCTAATGCAAAAGAAATAGCAATAGACTTAGAAACAAGAGACGATGGTATCAACGATAGGCTGGGAGCTGGTTGGGCTTTAGGTAAAGGAGAGATTGTAGGTTTCGCAGTTGCAGTGGATGGATGGCAAGGATACTTTCCGTTTGGTCATTTAGGTGGTGGTAACATGATACCTGAACAAGTAAAAGCTTACATGAAAAAAGTTTGTAGTTTACCTTGTCCTAAAATATTTCATAATGCACAGTATGATGTAGGTTGGCTTGAAGCATCAGGTATCACGGTCAACGGACCAATTATAGATACAATGGTAGCCGCAGCACTCATAGATGAAAACAGATATCAATACAGTTTAAATAGTTTATCAGTAGATTACCTAGGTGAAATAAAAGCAGAAACAGAATTGAGAGAAGCTGCAGCAGCTCATGGTATAGATCCAAAAGCAGAAATGTGGAAGTTACCCGCTGAACATGTTGGATATTATGCAGAGCAAGACGCAGTGCTTACATTAAAGTTATGGCAAAGATTTAAACAAGAGATACAAACACAAAGTTTGACAACGATATGGGAATTAGAATCTAATCTTCTCCCGGTGCTTATAAAAATGCGCCAACGAGGAATCCGAGTCCAAGTGGAAAAAGCTGAAGTATTACAAAAAGAAATGTTGAACCAAGAGAAAGAAATACTATTGGCCATAAAAAAAGAATCAGGAATAGAAGTAGACATTTGGGCATCACGCCAGATCGCCAAAGCTTTCGACAAAATGAAACTAGATTATCCACGTACTGAAAAAACAAAAGAGCCTTCCTTTACACAAAATTGGTTGAGTAATAATAAAAACAAAATAGCACAATTAATTGTACAAGCAAGAGAGGTCAATAAATTTCACGGAACTTTTTTATCTTCAATCATGAAGTACCAAGTCAACGGTAGAATTCATGGAGAGATACAGCAACTAAGATCTGACTCAGGTGGTACAGTCTCAGGTAGACTAAGTATGAGTAACCCTAATCTTCAACAGATACCAGCTAGGAATAAGGATTTTGGTCCTAAAATTCGTAGCCTATTTATTCCAGAAGAAGGTATGCAATGGGGTAGTTTTGATTACTCGCAACAAGAACCACGAATGACGGTTCACTATGCAGCATCAATTGGAGATGGGTATGAAGGATCTAACGAATTAGTTGAGGCATACCACAACACAGAAGCTGACTTTCATCAGACAGTAGCAGACTTAGTAGGTATTGAAAGATCTCAAGCTAAAACAATTGGCCTAGGATTAATGTATGGAATGGGTAAAAATAAACTAGCCTTATCATTAGGAGTAAGTAAAGATGAGGCAGATCAATTAATAATTAAATATAATAAGAAAGTTCCTTTTGTAAAAAAATTATCAGACAGATGTAAGTTTGCAGCAGATGAAAAAGGAGTTATTAGAACAAAAAAAGGCCGTAAATGTAGATTTGATATGTGGGAAACAAAAGACTTTGGCCTTCATGTTGCAGAAAAATTTGATGATGCTGTAGCTAAATATGGTAAAGATAATATTAAAAGAGCATATACTTACAAAGCCCTTAACAGATTAATTCAAGGATCTTCTGCAGATCAAACTAAACAAGCAATGTTAGATTGTTATGAAGCTGGTCATTTACCTATGTTACAGATACATGATGAACTTTGTTTTAATATTAAAGATGAGGCACACGCAAACCAAATAAAAACTATTATGGAAAATGCAATTGAATTTAAGGTGCCTTCAGTTGTTGACCAAGCACTTGGAGAAAGTTGGGGAGATGCAAAATAAAAATTTACCGCATGATAATAAAGACTTAATAGCTTATGCAGCTGGATTATTTGATGGAGAGGGAAACATTAATTACGCAAAATACAATTGTAATAGTCCTAATGGAAAGACTTATAAAAAATGGAATGTAGCTATGGAAGTAGCCATGACAGATTTAGATTGTATTAAAAATTTTTATGATATTGTAAAAACAGGAACGATACATTTTAAAGGTAAAGCAAAAGGTTCTTTAAATAAAAAGGATCAATGGCGATGGAGATGTTCTCATCAAAAAGCTTACAGTTTAGCAAAATTATTTTTACCTTATAGTGTAAGTAAAAGACATAAACTTTTAGCTATTATAAATCACTATGAGTTTGTTTTGCCGAAAAGACGCCTACGAGAAAAATTTAATTTTTAAATTACAATAAAAACTTAAGCTGATGCTCTTAAATTTTCTTGTACATCTTGATATTTAATCTCATTTCTTTTAGATCTAATATCAGATTCTATCTTAGTCATTCCAGTATGCACACCACCATGAGTTAATAACTCGGATGACCATTTGTTTTCAAGTTCTTGAAGTTCTTTCAATAACTTTATTTTTTCAGGACTCATTTTAGTTCCTCGTATGTTACGTGGATCCTAGAGTTTCCTGTAAAACCATCTTCAGTGATTTCACACTTACCCTGGTCCACTAGTTCAGAAAACTTATTAAGCGCAGCTTTATCATTTTCTGCCTCGACTACATGGTCTACACGCATATTATTTTGATAAGCTATGATACGATAAGCCTTCATGAGATATTATAGGATATTTTGAACGAATGGTCAACATTGTACCCTTCTAGGTCAATAGCTATACAATGTGCCCCATACTCGACCAAATTACCCTCTTTTTTTAACATTTTACGTTTTTGAGCCTTACCTATAGCATCAGCCATAAATTTGCATTCTGAAGCATCTGAGAGATTATCTCTAAGGTATTGGCCACATTTTACTTCACCATTAATATTAAAACAAAAACTTGTAAGTAATATGAACTTTAAAATCATAATTATTTATACTTTTTTCAATTTACTTTGCAATAGTATTTGACTTATGAATGTATCCCATATATGTAAGATTTCATGCAAAAACAAAAAAGTAAAAGTCAAATATTAGAAACGATATTTGAACAAGTAGATGAGCAGCTATCTTTAATTCCTGATTACGATTGGGATGGCAGCACAATCCAAGACTCAATGCACTTTGATATGTATGTAGATACAATTGCTGATGTGCATTTTACGGATGGTCTTAATAGAAAGCACTATCCATTTGATAAAACCATGGCAACTATTTTATTAGAAGATGAATTAGAATGCCGACAACTAACAAAGGAGGACGAATATGCCGTCAATAAAAACAACAAACACGACTAGTAGTTATAGTGTAGATGATCAATTACCTTTAGGACAAAGACCTGAAGGAGATGATCAGTTTGAAAATGCATTAATTAAACTTGAAGATGCATTCAATAGATTAATGAGTAGCATTAGTTTATTACAAAAAAATTTAGATGAATTAAAAAGAAGAAATGCAATTCTTGAATCTAAGTTTGCTTTAATGGGAGATCCATTTAAAGATTTTAGAGATAATTCTAGAAAACCAAAAGATACATTAGTCTTAACTGAAGACATGGAAGTTAATTGGAAAGACTTTGTAAAGGAGGAAAACAATGGACATAAGTAAATGGAAATCTGTAGCAATAAAGAAAACTGATTTTGATTTGCTTAAAGGTTTATGTAAAGATAAATTCAGAGCCCCAGGAGCAATGATATCTAAAATATTAAATGATTACGTAGACCATCAAGCAAGGAAAAATAAAATTCCTAATGCAGTATACCGTACTAAACTTTTAAATGGTGGTTCAGATGGATCCAAAAAAGATAAAAGGTAAAGAGTTTTTTACAATAGAACTCGATCTAGAAAGTAACAACGTTACATTATACGTAAATGGAGAACTTAGAAATAAAATACATACGGTCAAAGCAGAGCCATTGTTTGACCGTATGCTTAAAATCGCTAAACTAAAGTTTTTAAAAATGCGAGATCAGATTGAACAATAATCTTAAAGTATTAGATTTATTTAGTGGGATTGGAGGTTTTAGTTTAGGCCTTCATTCCACTGGTATATTTGATACTATTAAGTTTGTAGAGTTTGATAAATATTGTCAGAAAGTTTTAAATAAAAATTTTCCAAACATACCAATTGAAGGAGATATAAGAAATGTCAAAGGAACAGAATTCGAAGCAGATGTCATTACTGGAGGATTCCCATGCCAACCATTCAGCGTTGCAGGAAGACAAAAAGGAACAAACGACAACCGCTATCTCTGGCCAGAAATGTTTAGACTCATTAAAGAAATTAAACCAGAATTCGTTATTGGGGAGAATGTGCAAGGAATTATTAACCTCCAAGACGGCATGGTACTCAGACAGGTGCTCAACGACTTGGAAGGTGAAGGTTTCGAAGTCCAATGTTTTCTTATTCCAGCTTCGGGCATCGGTGCTTGGCACCAAAGGAACCGAACATGGATTATTGGCCACTCCAAACACAATGGATTACTTGCCTCCGAGAAGCGCAGCAGGGACAAAAAAATTAATGGAGGGACATCGGAAGGGCAGAACCAAACCATCAAATCTGAGAGAACAAGTGGATCCTCAAACGATGGCAATGTATCCAACTCCATCAGTAGCTTGCGAGGAAGGTGGAGAACAATCGGAGAGAGTAGAGAGGACCAAATCTGGAGGTTTCTTACTAAGGAAAAAGAACAATCCGAACATGACATACGGAGCCAAACTATCGGACGCAATGCTTTATCTAGAGAAGGAGAAGAAGATGTATCGATCTCCAATGGTATCGGACTTCAAGGACATGGCCTACAATCCAATAACGAACAAGAAGAGAGGAGTACAGATCAAACTACCTCATCAAGTATTGGCCAACAACAAACCTGGTGGACGCTTGAATCCTCTGTTTGTGGAATTCCTAATGGGATTTCCTATGAATTGGACAAAGACAGAGCAAGCAGAATCAAAACCCTCGGAAACGCAATCGTCCCACAAATCGCAAGAGAAATAGGTTTAGCTTTAAAAAAAGTTTTAAATGATTCATCTAGAGATAACTAGTAAAACAGATGAAAAGCTCCTTCAATCAATGGCTAAACATTATACTAAACCGAAGGGGTTTGTAGGAAGATCTATTTGTTATGCGATTTACTACGATAATATTTATTATGGCCATATTATTGGTGGCAGCTGCACTTTATTTTTACCTGGACGCAACGAATACTTTGGAATTGATAAATCAAAATTTAAACATATTGTAAATAATATTTTTTATCATGTTGAAAAAGTAAATGGAAAGTATCCAATTCGTAACTTTACTTCTAAAGTTTTAGCAGCTTGGAGGGATAAAATAAATGTTGATTGGCTTAATAAATATGGAAATAAGGTCATAGGTTTTGAATCATTAATAGAACCACCAAGAACTGCAGATCTATATAAAAAAGATAAATGGACATTAGTAGGTAAGACTTATGGATATACTTGTAAAAGAATTCCTGGAAAAGAAAAAGGTATGTTTAAGACTGGTAAAAGAATTTGGGATAGAAAAAATTTAAAACCTAAGTTAGTTTACTGTCGTGGGTTGTAAAACCTTACAATTATTCAACCAAGAAGCGTAACTTTTTTAAGAAAATACTTGATTAATAAGCTCAGTATTTTATCGTTTTTGTGATTGGCAATAAAGTCAATCATAACTTTAACATACGAGGTGTTATGAATAAAATAAAAATAAGTGAAGCTTTCCTTAGAAATTGTGAAGGCTTTATGTTTGAACAAGTATTACTTGATAAGATTGATACTTATTTAAAAATAGATCATGAGCATGGTATGACTCTTAAAGGATTAACTAATGTTTCTCCAAGAGATCTTACAGCTACATTAGGAGATGGTAATCCTATTTTTAGTAAAACAGAAGTCAGTAAAATAATAAATCTTTTATCTAAATTTGATTTGTCATTAAAAGATATGGCCACGCATTGTTATAATAGTCGTGGGGAACGTGTCACCGACACAAATTTAGATTATGAAATAGAAGATTATGCAGCACCAGAAATAGAAGCTGCAGCCGAAAAAGTTTTAGAAGATCTTCAGGACTTCGAACCAAAACACTAGCCCATCCAATTGGTGTCAAGTCCATTGCACTTGGCACCAACTCTCTTTACAATTTACTGTTGCAACTATAAAAAAAATTTTATATGACTAAAGACATTGGCAAACTCAATAAGTGTACAGATTGTAATGGTACCGGGTATATTATTACACATCATAAAAGTTACGTGAATTGTATCATTTGCAACGGATCAGGAACCACGTCTCACGGCCCTTTCAACAAAGAAGCAGAACAAGTTTTATTATACAAATTAGCGTGGGACTATATAAATGGCAAAACAAAAGGATGGTATCACTGATCTTACTAAAGTTTTAATTAGTGCTGCCAATAAATTTACTGACAGAGAGTATACTAAGTTAACTCAAGTTATCTTTGCACTTCTTCATGGTGTTAATTATGGTTATGAAACCATGGATCAAAAATTTCTTAATGATGCTCAAGATTTAAAGTTTGTTCATAACGCAGATAAAAAATTTAAAAAAATTACTAAGGTAAAAAAGAATTATAAAAATAATGTTATTTACGTGAAACATTTTAGTAAGGAGTCTTCCAAAGATGATGCCTGATAATTATACTAGAAGTGAAATGATATTAGATTTAAAAGAAATAAAAGACCATATTAAAGATGAAGGATTACAAGGCGCAGACATAACTCTTTTAATAGAGGATGTTCACGAACATTACGAGGTCGCTACTCGATTTAATTTTAAAAATTCGAAAGGCCACTACCGTGATTTACTCTCCAGACTT
>Ga0181369_1000046_pt1 | contig 34081 bp, 50 predicted proteins | sample LowvirmetaG_8_FD_130088 | JGI IMG/M metagenome (GOLD analysis project Ga0181369, IMG submission 130088) | Marine viral communities from the Subarctic Pacific Ocean - Lowphox_04 viral metaG | ecosystem: Environmental > Aquatic > Marine > Oceanic | place: Subarctic Pacific Ocean | collected... | reverse complement strand
CTAAATGGGATCTATCAAAACTGGAAAACAGCGCAAGCGTTGGCGCGCATATCGACGAAGACAGCAGCACGCCGACGCAGCCAACGCCGCTGATGCTGGTCATGTCGATCCGGCGCAAGGCAGACATCATGCGTATGGACGCGGGGCGTGGCCCCGAGCGCCTCACGATCAAGCAGCGCGCCGAAGAGATCATGGCGCTCTGCGAGATGCTGGAGAAGCGGCTGTGACGGAACATATGACACCGCTGGAACGCTGGAAGGAGCTGGCGATCATCGAGAACGCGCGCATGAAGCGCAGGCTCATTGGCCGCGATGACATGCACGCGTATGCCCATAAGCCGTGGCCGCTGGAGAAGCTGCGCAAAGAGATTAAGCGCTGCCTGAGCAGGCATGACGAGCTGTCTGTGGGCGACTTGTGCAGCATGATTGAGCAAGACGCCGTGCATATCGACATTGGGCTGAAGACCATGCGGGAGCGGCGCACAATCGTGAAGACGTCGTTCATCGAGGGCCAGCAGCTGTACCGCCTGCGCACGCAGGAAGAGTTCGCGTTCTAGCCCTTGCACAATGTTAACGCGGCGTTATAGTGACACGAACCAACGGAGGTAATTATGAACACTGAGATGAAACAACTTGGCTCGCGGATCGATGCCAAGGTATTCGAGGCGCTGCGTGACTTGTCCAAGGAGAAGCGCATAAGCATGGCGTCGCTGACGCAGATGGCGATCCTGCGCCTGCTGGACGAGCATGGTGTGGACGTGCAGCGTGGATGATGATTTCACACTGACGCCGGAGCAGCATGCTGAGATGTCAGCGGTTGCCAGCAACACGATGTCCGAGGCAAACGCGCTGATGCGTGACATGCTGGCGATCACCGAGCGCACCGAGATGCCGGACCTCGCCAAGGTGTACGCGCTGGGCGCTGCCCTGCAGTCTGTGGTCGGCTTCATGCGCGAAAACGATTGCGACGTGCAGGACGCCATCGCCATGACCATGGGGATCATATTCGAGACGTACAGCACGCCCGACAAGGAGGACATGCATTGAGCATTGTTACGTGTGGCATAGACTGCGGCTACCGCACAGGCGGCGTTGCGCTGGTCGGTGAAAACTGGTCGGAGGTGCATGACCTGCCCGTGTACAGCGAGGGCGGCGTTGACGTCGTGGCGCTGATGGATATTCTCACGTCGGTGGATCGGCTCGATCATATATGGATCGAGAAGCAGCAGGCGATGCCAAAGCAGGGCGTCAGCTCGACGTTCAAGCTGGGGTACGCGTTTGGCCAGATCACGACGACCGTGGCGCTGTCGCGCACGCGCTACACCATGGTGACGCCGGTCGTGTGGAAGCGGGCCATGAACCTGCCAAAGGATAAAGACGCGGCGCGTAGGATGGCGCAGCAGTGGTTTCCCGACAGGGCGAGCGAGCTGAAGCGCAAGAAAGATGAACATAGAGCAGAGGCGCTGCTGATAGCGCTGTATGGAAGGGGGAAGGCGTGACCATATCGACAACCATGTCAAACGAGGAATACCACCTCAGCGACGCGCTCAGCGCCTCTGGCGCTAAAACAATCGCCATGAAGTCGCTGGCGCATTACAAATATGCCGAGCGCAAGGAAAGCACCGCATTCGACGTCGGCACGGCCACGCACACGCTGGTGTTCGAGCCGCAGCACGCAAGCACCGTATGGTGTGGGCCGGAGACGCGGCGCGGCAAGGATTGGGCGCAGCACAAGGCAGAGGCTGACGCCAACGGCGCGCTGCTGCTGACGGAGGGCGATTACAAGATCGCCGTGGACGCGGCAAACGCGGTGCGCAGCAACAAGGAGGTGGCCAAGCTGCTATCCGGCGATCTGATCTGCGAGGCCAGCATATTTGCGAAGGACACGCAGACCGGCGTGGATCTGCGCTGCCGCCCAGACGGGTGGCGTCGTGACATCGGGGCGTTGATCGACTTGAAGACGACCATAGCGCCAGACCCCGAAGGCTTCGCCAAGCAAGTGGCCAACTTCGGCTATCATATTCAGGAAAGCTTCTACCGCAGGACGATGGCCCTGATCGGGGAAGAGATCGACAGGTTTATCTTCATCAGCGTGGGCAAGGAAGCGCCTTACCCCGTTGGTGTGTACGAGCTTGACTGGCGCACGCTCAACGAGGGCGACGCGGCAGTTCAACACGCGCTGGAGCAGTTTGCGATAGCGCGTAATACGGGCGTCTGGGATTACGGGTATGGGGAGCTGCAAACGCTCCAGATACCGCGCTGGGCGTTCAACTTCACCGCGTCACACGGCGCATAACACAGGCACACAACGTCAGGAGACAAACATGCCAATATCTTTCGGAGAATCATCAGACGCGAGCGGCGCGTATATACGGGTCAACCTTCCGCAAAACCGCTGGACGGTAAACAAGGGCGGCGATCCCGAAGTCATCGACATGGCCAAGGGCATCGCAATCGACATTGCCAACGTGAAGTTCGGGTGGCTCAAGATCGCCGTTGGAACGCGCGACTGGCAGGAATGGCCATCGCCATCGCAGGCAACGCAAAAGCCGAATGAGACGGACGCGGAGGGCAAGCCAGCGTATAAGCAGGGCTTCGACGTGGACTGCTGGATGGCTGACGGCACCAAGGCGCAGTTCAGCAACAACTCATACGGCACGGGGCAGTTCATCGCTAAGCTGTACAACCAAGCGGAAAACGCGCCGGAGTTTGCGCAGGGCATGGTGCCGGTCGTCAGCGTCACGACGTCCACGCCTGTCGTGGTCGGCAAGGGAACGTCATACGATCTGGGCTTTGCCATATCCAAGTGGATTGCGAAACCCGCAGACAGCACGCCGCCTAAGCCGGAGCCGGTGCCAACCGCAGCGGCACCCGTTTCCAGCGTTGTAGACGCAGACGACTTCGGCTTCTAAGATAACAAGCTCCACGCCTGCTTCGGCGGGCGTGGTTATAACAAAAGTTAAAACGGGGAAGCGGGATGAGCGTAAACTATTTTCAGAAGGTACGGGAAAGCGTCGTAACCGAGATCGGCATGGCTCCGCAGGGGCGTCGCAACGAGGCGCTGAACCTAGCGGCATACGCGCTGGGTCGGCACGCGCACATGGACGCTGCCAACATCGATAGCAGCGTCATAGACTTGCACACGGCGGCCAAGGCAATCGGGCTGCAGGAACACGAGATCAAGGCAACCATTGGCAGCGGGTTCAAGCGGGGCAGCGAAAACCCGAAGACGCTGGAGAACGATGACGCGATGCCGTTTCAGCCGAGCGAGATGGATCGCCTGATCGTAAGGCTTGCCAGCAAGGATCTGCTGATCCGCGACGAGGAAACGCGCGCCGAGAAAATCGCAAAGGCGCAGGCCGCGTGGGAGCGCAGCGTGCCAATATCACGCGAGAACAAGGACGCCGTCAGACCGGCGCTGCTGTACCTGAACAACCGCGGAATGCGCGCCGGCGTGGCGGAGGGCGTCGCGCGGTTCAGCCCCAGCCTATACGACGGGCCAGCGATACTGTTTCCCGCGACCAACGCCGAGGGCGACGTCTGCGGCGTGCAGGCGGTGCTGCTGACGCCGGACGGGAAGAAGCGCGAGCATAACAACATCAACAAGTATTCACGCGGATCACTGGTCGGCAATGCCATGCGGATCGGCGACCAGCACGAGGGCGGCGCGATCATATTGGTCGAGGGGCCAGAGGACGCGCTGAGCGTGCGCCAAGCGATCATGGGCCATGTGGAGGCGACAATCGTCTGCACGTTTGGCAAGTCGGGCATGAAGACGTTTAACGCGCCAAGAGCCAGCGACGTTACGATCTGCGCAGACCCTGACCTCGACGTGGAGGCGGTGTCGGACGTGCTGCGCGGCGACGGCAGCACCGACGTCCACGTCGTGCGCTTCGACGCGCTGGGCGTGGAAAACGTAAAGGATGCCAACGACTACCTGCAGGAGGCGGGAGCGGAGAAGCTGCGCGAGGCGCTGGCGCTGGCGAAGCCGGTCGAGGAAGTAAAGCAGGAGCGCATCGCAGGCGAGCGCCAGTGGCCAACCGCATACGAGCCGATAGATCCCGCAACAATACCGGCGCGGCGGTGGATCTACGGGCAGCATTACGTGCGAGGCCATGTCAGCGTGCTGGCCTCGGCGGGCGGCGTCGGGAAGACGTCGCTGCAGATCGTGGAGGCACTGTGCATCGGAACGGGCAAGCCGCTGCTGGGCGAGGCCATACACGAGCCGTGCAAGGTGTGGATCATCAACCTCGAAGACCCGCTGGAGGAGATGCAGAGACGCCTTGCGGCGGCGATGCTGCACTACGGCGTCACCGCCGAGGAAATACGGGGGCGCTTGTTCCTCGACGCCGGCAGGAGCTTGAACATGGTCTTCGCCAACCAAGGGCGCGACGGGATCGAGGTCAACGACGAGATGCTCGACTACATGGCGGCCAAGATCAAGGAGAACGACATCGGCATGGTGATGATCGACCCGTGGGTCGGCGCCAACCAGATCAACGAGAACGACAACGTGGCCATGAATGCAGCCGTCGGTGCCGTGCGTAGCGTCTGCGACGAGACAGACTGCGCCGTGGCGCTGGTGCATCACATCCGCAAGGGCAACGGCGACGAGGCAACCATAGACAGCGTCAGGGGCGCGGGGTCGCTGATCGGGGCGGCGCGTGCGGCGCGGGTCATCAACAAGATCAGCGCCGAAGACGCGCAGAAGCTCGGCGTGTCAGAGGCGGAGAGCCTCGGCATATTCCGCGTGGACGACGGCAAGGCAAACTTGGCACCGCCAGCCGCGAAGGCGGTTTACCGGCGCATGGTGGGCGTGCAGCTGCCAAACATGGAATATGTCGGCGTGGCCACTGAATATGCGATGCCGGACCTCTTCGACGGCGTGTCGGCGCGCGACGCGATGAAGGTGCAGCGCGCTGTGGGCGACGCGGAAACGCAGGGCGAGCCGCTCCGCGCAAACGTGCAGGCAAAGACGTGGGTCGGCGTCACGGTGGCAGACGTGCTGGGGCTAGACTTGGAGAAGCGACACGAGAAGGCGAAGGCCAAGGCGATCGTGGCCAAGTGGATCGAAAACGGCGTGCTGCGCAAGACGTCTGCGCCAAGCAAGCGTGACGGCAGGGAGGTGCCGTGCGTGGTGGTGGGTGACTGGATAACGGGAGAGGAGGCTGGGATATGATGGCCAGCGAGATGGGTAGCGTCGGGGGCGTTTCCGCACGTTCCGCACTTACCGCACTTACGGTGCGGCGTGGTGCCGAGGGTGCGGTAAATACGGCAAGAAATCTTCCGCCGCACCACTTGCATATATATATGCAAGGTGCGGAGAGAAGTGCGGGCGTATTTATTGAAGGTGCGGAGATTGTTTTATTGGGGATGCGTAGGGGGCATGGTCATGGTTAAGCAGAAAGGGCGTCGCCCTACGGCAAAGCAGATAGCGTCGAAGGGGAAGTTTACGGTTGGTGAAAATACGGAGCCTATACCGGCGGCAGTCTGGGGTCAGCTGGAGCCGCTGGATCGGGTGGCGCGGGAAATGACGGAGCGGTGGGGTGATACGCTGCCGTCGCTGGTCACGCCGGATCTGGCAGGCAAGTTCGAGGCGGCCTATGAAGCGCTGAAGGAGGCGGTCGTTGAGCGTGACGTCGTCAGGACGAACAAGATCGCCACGCAACTCATGGCGGGGTGGAAGCGCATGGAAGCGGAAGCGGAGGGCGCGGGGCATAAGCCGCTGTCGCCGCACGCGTGGTGCGTGGAGGTGGATGGCGGGCAGATCGTGTGCTTCGCGCGGCAGGGATGCGTTGAACTGCGCAAGCGGTATCCGCAGTGGGTGGTCTACTCGTTCGAGGATGCCGCGTGCGTGCTAAAGCAGCACTTCAGCGAGGCGTTTCTGCAGAAGGCGTTTGAGACGTTCCCCAACGCGAAGGTGACGCGTGTGGTGGATGGACATGGCAACAATAACATAGAGGACGATATACCATGGTGACGAGGGAAGATATTTTACGCACGGCGGGTGACTTGATCACGGGCGACAGGCAGCGGACGTATGGCTCAGCAAAGGCGTCGCACGCGACCATTGCTGGCATGTGGTCGGCGTATCTCGGCGTGGACGTAACCGAGGTGGACGTGGCAGCGATGATGGTGCTGCTGAAGGTGTCGAGATCGCGCTCAAGCGATCACTCGGACAACTGGGTGGACGTGTGCGGTTACGCTGCGATAGCGGGCGAATTGGAGGCGTCAGGTGGGTAGGGTAGCCTGCGATGCGTTTAGGCGTCTCACAGCGGCTCTACGGGAGCGTGAGGGCGTGTTTAGCCTCTGCGGCAGACACGCCGACGCTCAGACGCCCGCGCGCGAATACATCAACCTGACCAACTGGTCAACATTGGTGCGGTACAATGATACCACTCTGCAATGCGGCAATATCGCCAACGATACAACCATAGATAGGTGTAAAACGCTAACATGCTGATATTGCTATATAATAAATTTAACATAATAACGATTATGCGATTCCAGCTGCAGATCCTGACCATGCGGTCAGGTTTGACCCCCCCCCACTTCGCGCTTCGACGGGGGCGTGTGTGTATAGAAAAGCGCACACACCCCCCTAGCCCCACACCCCCGCCCCCCCTACGCGCATGCCACACCCATGGCCCCGCGCTAAAATTTCCCGCGTACAAGGAGAAACGCAATGGCAGGCAAGGCGTTACGCAAGCGCATATTGACGGAGGTCGCCTCCAACGGCGGCGCAGATTGGCTGTTTGACCAGATCGCGTCTGGCATCACCGTCGCCGAGTTGGCACGCCAATACGGCTGCACGCGCAGCTATGTTAGCAGGAGCCTGAACAGCGTGCCTGAGTATGCGGCCGCGCTGACCAAGGCTCGCGGCGAGGCAGCGGATGCGCTGGTGGAGCAGGGCTTGGAGATGGTTGACGGGTTGAGCGGCGCCAGCAGCCCGACGGAGATTGCCGCCACGCGCGAGAAGGTGCAGTGGCGCAAGTTCATGGCTGGCTCGATGAATCAGGATCGCTACGGCACGCGCCCGCAGAATAATGTCACGCTTTCCATTGGCGATCTGCACTTGGATGCGCTGCGCAAGTTTAGCTCCGACATGAAGCGCGTGAACAGCGACGCCGAAGCCGCCACGATTGACGCGGAATATGTGGAGGTGTCTGATGAGTGAAGCCAACCCGTTTGACGACTTCGTTGTCGAGTATTACGACGACCCAGTGCGCTTTGTGCGCGAGGTGCTTGGCGCCGACCCGCTGCCATATCAGGCCGAGTTTCTGGCGGCCATAGCGTCCGGCGAGCGCAAGATCAGCGTGCGCTCTGGGCATGGCACCGGCAAGTCGACGTCTGCCTCTTGGGCGATGCTGTGGTTCCTGTTTCTGCGCTTTCCAAATAAGGTTGTCGTCACCGCGCCCACATCTGGCCAGCTTTTTGACGCGCTGTTCGCGGAGATGAAGCGGTGGATCAACGAGCTGCCGCCAAATCTGAAGGACATGGTTACGGTGAAGTCCGACCGCGTTGAGCTTACCGCTGCCGCGTCCGAGGCGTTCATCTCGGCCCGCACGTCTCGCGCCGAAACGCCGGAGGCGCTGGCCGGAGTGCACAGCGAGCATGTGCTGCTGGTCATCGACGAGGCGTCTGGTGTGCCGGAGAAGGTGTTTGAGGCTGCTGCGGGCAGCATGTCTGGCCACAGCGCCACCACGGTGCTGCTGAGCAACCCAACGCGTAGCTCTGGCACGTTTTACGAGAGCCAGACGCGTCTCGCGAATAGCTGGTGGACGCGCCGCTGGTCATGCGTTGACAGCCCGCTTGTCAGCGACGAGTTCGTTGACGAGATGCGCGCGCGCTACGGGGAGGAGAGCAACGCGTTCCGCATCCGCGTGCTTGGCGAGTTTCCGCTGGCGGATGACGACACGATTGTGCCGTACCACTTGGCCGAGGCCGCGATGAAGCGCGACATCGAGGTTGCGCCCAACACGCGCGCCGTGTGGGCGATTGACCCTGCGCGCTTTGGCACCGACCGCACCGCGTTCTGCAAGCGCGAGGGCAGCGTGATCACGGAGATCAAGTCGTGGCGCGGCCTCGATCTGATGCAGACCGTTGGCCGCGTGATGGCTGAGTATGATGCGCTGCCCCCGTCGCAGCAGCCCAGCGAGATCCTTGTTGACAGCATTGGCATAGGGTCGGGCGTCGTGGATCGGATGCACGAGCTTGGCGCCCCCGTGCGCGGCGTAAACGTTGCCGAGGCTCCGTCGATGAAGGAGACGTATAACAACTTGCGCACGGAGCTGTGGTTTAAGTGCAAGGCGTGGCTGGAGGATCGTAGCTGCAAGCTGCCCAACGACGACGAGCTGCTGTCTGACCTGACCGGCATCCGCTACGCGTTCACGTCCTCTGGGAAGATGGCTGCCGAGAGCAAGGACGCCATGCGCAAGCGTGGCCTGCGCTCGCCTGACCTTGCCGATGCCGTGTGCCTGACGATGGCGTCAGACGCGGCAACGGCCCTGAGCGGGCCGATGTCACGTTGGCGTGGCGCGCTTAGGCGCAACCTGCAGGGGATTGCGTGACCGCGTAAAAGCGTTTACCCTACCCCTACATGGACAAGCGCTCCTGCTCGCGCTATCTATGCTTCATTGCGAGTTTCCTCCCTGTCTCGCGCAACTTGGCCCCGCCGCGTTCCTCCCATTGCGCGCGCGGGGTTTCTTTTTGGCGTTTTAATGTTATTATGCTGGAAGATATAACGGAGGTTACGATGCCCAAAGTTGGATCGAAGCACTACGCGTACACGCCCAAAGGTATGGCGAAAGCCAAGGCCGCCGCCAAGAAGTCTGGCAAGAAGGTGTCATACGCGAAGAAGAAGAAGTGATGTGGACGGCGCTGCTTCTGCTTTGCAGCGTCGAGGGTAACTGCTTTTCGTTTGGCAGCCCCGTGATGCAGAGCGAGAGCCAGTGCATACAATCCATACCAAGCGGGCTGGAATACGCGCGGCAGATGTTTCCTGCATATCGCGCAACAGATTATCAATGCGTCCAGTGGGGCGAAGGAGCTTAGATGGCAAAGGGTTTATACGCCAACATCCACGCGAAGCGTAAGCGCATTGCTGCTGGATCTGGCGAGAAGATGCGCAAGGTAGGCAGCAAGGGCGCGCCTACCGCGAAGGCGTTTAAGAAGGCCGCGAAGACCGCGAAGAAGAAGTAGCATGGCGCGCACGAAGTCAGAGAAGATCGCAGCAGCGAAGAAGCGCCACGGGTTTACGGCGGTGAATAAGCCGCGACGCGGCGGGCCGAAGAAGTTTGAGGTGCTGGCGGTTGAGGGCGACACGGTGAAGAAGGTTAACTTTGGCGACCCCGCCATGTCCATCAAGAAGGATCAGCCCAAGCGCAAAGCATCATACTGCGCAAGGTCGGGCGGGATTAAGGGTAAGTCAAGCAAGCTGAGCGCCAACTATTGGTCGCGCAAAGCATGGGATTGCTGATATGGCTACCGCTGAAGAATTAAGACGCCTACGCGAAGAGCAGAGCATCTTTTCTGCGCTGTACGACATGGCACGCCAGCAGCAGAGCGAGCTGGCTGCGGAAGGCCGCCGCCCCGTGCTTGGCGGGCTGCTGTCGAAGGAGCCAGTGTACGGCACCGATACGCTGCGGTATGAAGGCATTGGCGACATGCTTGCGGGGCTGCTTACGCCCGTTGCTAAAGCCGTTGACGCGCCTATCTCCGCAATGCGCGGCACGATCCCGCAGGAAGACATGATAAGCGAAGCGCTTGGCGTTGGGGGTTTGGCCATGGCGGGTGGCGGCGCTGTTGGCGTTCCGCGTGGGGCTGTGGGCGCGAATGCAGCCGACTTGCGCAGGCAGGCTAACATAGATCGCTTTGGCTACGACCCGAATGAAGCGCCGGAAGTTGACACGTCATATCGCGGCGGCCACCAGCCGGTTGGCCCGCAAGACGAAAACCCCGTGCGCCTTGATGATGTCACCATATCTACAACGGGCGAGCAAGCTGGCTATCCGAGCGACTTCTACAGCAGCCAAGGCCAGCGCTTATACGCGCAGGGGCCACGTTTTGCGGATGACGAGTTTGGCCTATCCAACCAGCAAAGCTATCGCGCTATACAAACGGCACGCGGCAATCCTGATGCAGATGTAACAATATACCGTGGGGTGCCAAACGAGGAAAGCATAACGTCGATTAATGCTGGCGACTTTGTTACGCTTAGCCCAAAATATGCTGAGCTGCACGCGTCAAGCGGATACGGGCCACGCGGCGAAGATGCGGGTAAGGTAATATCGCAAAAGGTAAAAGTGAAAGACGTTTACTTTGCTGGCGATGATGTAAACGAGTTTGGCTATTTCCCCGACACCACTGCCGCCAACGTATCGCCTCTTGGTGGCCTTTTGGCGCAATCTAGTGTATCTGATAAGCAGGCTGAGCGCATAGAGGAATATTTGCGCAGAAGAGGATTGTTAGACTAATGCCCATAACAACATACGCAGAGCTGCAATCCAGCATAGGCGACTTCCTTGACCGCGATGACCTGACGAGCGTCATCCCGACGTTTATTTCGCTGGCCGAGGCAGACATGAACCGCCAGATACGCCACTGGCGTCAGGAGAAGCGAGCCAACGCCAACATCGATACGCAGTATAGCGCCGTGCCGTCTGACTTCTACGAGGTCATACGGATGTATATTACGTCGGGCAACACGCAGCCGCTTGAGCTTATGAGCCAGTTTCAGCTGCTGGAGCGCAAGCAGCGCACGGCCAACGCCACCAACGAGCCACGCTACTACGCGATCACGGCTGGCGAGATCGAGGTGTTTCCCGTTCCCGATGGCACATATTCGACGGAGCTATATTACTACGCCAAGATCGGCGCGCTGTCTGACAGCAACACGTCTAACTGGCTGCTGGAATACTTCCCCGACGCGTATTTATATGGCGCTTTATCGCATTCCGCGCCGTATCTGAAAGACGATGCGCGCCTGCAAGTGTGGTCATCTTTGTATGGCAACGCGATTGGTGGTATAAACGCAGACAATGATAAAGCGAAATTCGGCGGATCTGGTCGCCGCATGAAGATAAAGGCGTATTGAGATGAGCTTCACCAACACCTTCGAGACAACCGTCCTCACATGGTCGTTTACCACTGGCAGCGCGACACGCCCGACCGAGTGGCACACCGCGCTATACACCGTTGCGCCTGACGATACTGGCGGCGGCACAGAGGTATCCGGCGGCGGCTACGCGCGTCAGGAGACTGCGTTTACCGTGTCAGGCAACACGGCCACAAATAGCGCCGCTGAAGAGTGGCCTGTCGCCACGGCAGGATATGGCACCGTTGTTGCTGTCGGCATCTTCGACGCTGCCACGGGCGGCAATCTGCTGGCCTACGCCGACCTGACCGCCAGCAAGACGATTGACACGGGCGACGTGTTCCGCATTCCTGCGGGCGATCTCGACATCACGCTAGACTAATGACGTATCGCAGCGGCTACGGGCGAAGCACCTACGGCAGCTACAATTACGGCTTGGACGGCGCTATTATTGGCGCTGCCTCCATTGTTGCCGTCACGTCTGCCACCGCCGCCGCGTCTGTACGCGTTCGCGGCGCGGCGTCGATCATCGAGACGGTTACGACCACCGCGTCTGCTGCTAATCGCGTTCGAGAGGGCAGCGCCACCATTGCCGTCGCCGCATCCGTTGCCGCGTCTGCCACGCGCGTCAGGGAGGAGTCTGCCACGATTGCGGCGTCTGCCAGCGTTACGGCTGCCGCTGAGCGCGTGCAAAGTGCATCCGCCTCCATATCCGCTGCTGCATCTGTTGCCGCGTCTGCTGAGAGGGTTCGTGATGGCGCTGCCGCGATTGCTGTGCAGGCGTCCACAACGGCAAGCGCCGTTGCGATATTCGAGGACAGCGCCACCGTTTCCTGCGTAGCAACTGTCAGCGCCGCGTGCAACCGCGTGCAGAATGCTGCGTCGGTTATCGTGTGCGCGGCGTCTGTGGTCGCAAATGGTCGCAAAAAGTGGGAGCCTGAGCCTGACACGCCTGAGACGTGGACGCCTGTTGCGGAAAACAGCAAAACGTGGCAAGATGCGGGCAGCACGCCAGAAAGCTGGGCGGCTGTATCCCCCACATCGACGGATTGGACACCGGCATCAGCTTCAAGCGAAACTTGGGCCGATGCGGCATAGGAGAATGACATGGCAGATACGACAACAACGGCATATGGCTTAACGAAGCCAGAGGTAGGCGCGTCAGAGGATACGTGGGGAACGAAGATCAACACGGATCTTGACAGCCTCGACACGATTGTAAACGCAATCGGCGGTAAAACCGCTGCCGGAACACTGTCGTATGCAGATAGCGCGAAGCTGGCCACCACCAGCACAGGTGTAGAAATCAAAAATGTAGCTAGTGGTGCAAATGCTAAATTAAATATTACTACAGAAAGCACTGGTGGAGGTACATCAGAAATACTTTTTAGTGATAATACTACTGGTCGTGGTCGTATTTATTATGATCATGGAAGTAGTCCAGAAGAGCTTCATATTGAAACTACTGGCACAGATGCAATCGTTATAGATAACAGTCAAAACGTTACCATTCCTAACGGCAATCTAGACATCACGGGTACTTTGACCGCTGATGATATTATCTTATCTGATGCAAATACTCCTACTTTAACTTTAACAGACACCACAAATACTCTTACTACATTTTTGCAAAGTGGTAATTCTACAGCAGTTTTAGGCACTTCAACTGCACATGATATTCGCTTCCAAGCTAACAGCACTGATGCAATTAGAATAGCAAATGGCGGCGACATCAGCTTCTACGAGGACACAGGCACCACGCCAAAGTTCTTCTGGTCAGCTGCGGATGAGCGGTTGGGCATTGGGACGAGTTCGCCACCACAATTATTAAGTCTGTTTGGCACTGGTGCAGGTAATGCAACCATGCAAATTGAAGGTGAGGGTGGGGCTGACCCTACAATTAACTTTCTTGCTAACAATGCACAACATTGGGCGATAGGTATTGATGATAGTGATAGTGATAAATTCAAAATATCTGAGCATAGTGCATTAGGCACAAATGATTATTTTACGGTAGATACATCAGGTAATGTTGGGATTGGGACGAGTTCGCCTGATAGTGTTGGAACTGGACACCCTACCTTAGACCTCAAAGGAAACAGTGCTTCGCAGGTTGATCGTTCGGGTGCAATATACTTTACTCGCTATGATGGCACTAAAGGAATGTATATAGCCCACTCCGACGGCGCAAATGTATTTGCGGGTCTTAGCACTTACCCAATGATATTTAGAACCGACAACACAGAACGCATGCGCATCGACAGCAGCGGTAACGTTGGGATTGGGGATTCTAGTCCTTCTGAAAAGTTAAATGTTGCTGGCAATATAATGCTAGAGGGGGCTAACCAATACCTCTATCTAACAAATGTCGGCACAGGCAACAGCGGCATTTATGTAAGGGGTATCACAGCAGACTCGACATTTCGCAGCCATTCCACAGGTATTTTTACTTGGGAAGTGACTGGTAGTGAGAAGATGCGCCTCGACAGCAGCGGTAACTTGCTGGTGGGTAAGCCGAGTGCTTCGTTTTCAACAGCAGGGCATGAGTTAAGAGCAGGTGCGGCTGCAATATTTGTTCGTGATGGTAATGATTGCTTGTCTCTTAATCGCTTAAATTCTAATGGTGACATTGCTAAGTTCGCCAAAGACGGCGCACCTGTGGGTAGTATCGGAAACTTCTCTACTAATCTTTATATTGGAACACCTGATAATGCTTTAGTTTCTTTTGGAACTAATCGTGTTTATCCAGCAAATAACGATGGATCAGCAAGAGATAATGCAATTGATTTAGGTAATACAAACGCTCGCTTTGATGACATCTACGCCACCAACGGCACCATCCAAACATCTGACCGCAACGAAAAGCAAGACATTGCAGAACTAACAGACGCAGAGCAACGTGTAGCTGTAGCTGCCAAAGGTTTGCTGCGTAAGTTCCGCTGGCGTGATGCAGTAGAAGCTAAGGGTGATGAAGCCAGAACACACTTTGGTATTATTGCACAGGATCTACAAGCTGCATTTGCGGCTGAAGGATTAGATGCTGGTGATTATGCCATGTTTATCTCTAGCACATGGACTGATGAAGAAACTGGCGAAGAAAGAACTAGAATGGGCGTAAGATACAGTGAACTTCTCGCCTTTATTATTGCAGCTATATAGGAGTTTATCATGGCTATTACTTACACGTGGACTATTCCAACCTTGGAACACGAAATCGCTGACGGTGGCGTATATATTGCACATTGGCGCTGCTCAGGCGTTGATGACGATGGCAACAGCGCATCTAGCTATGGCACCTGTGGCCTAACCTATGATGCCTCTGCGTCCGACTTTACACCCTATGCAGATATTACTGAGGCTCAAGCTCAAGGCTGGGTCTGGGGTCATGTATCACAATCTGATACTGAAGCTGCCATAGCGTCAAAAATCGACGCAATGGTAAATCCAACCACTGCTGACGGGGTGCCGTGGGCAGCATAACCTGAAAGGAGATCAACGTGACTGAAGACAAAAAGGTCATTACGATTGACGATGTGGAATACACTGAAGACCAGCTAAGCGACACTGCAAAGATGTGCATAAATCACATCAATTCGCTAGACCAGAAGATCGGCTCTGCGCAGTTTAACTTGGTGCAGCTTCAGATGGGCAGGCAGGGCTTCATGGCCGAGCTGAAAGCCGCCCTTGAGCCTGACGCGGAATAGCCGCGCAGCATAACGAAAACGCTAGGGGCAGCAAAACGCTGCCCTTTTGCGCATCAAATGGTCATGTGTTACACTGCGGCAAGCGCGCAACACCAACGAGGCAACGATGGCTCTGATTAGATTAGACGTACCCGCTGGGGTTTACCGCAACGGCACCGACTTGCAGAGCATGGGCCGCTGGCGCGATGCGAACTTAATACGCTGGATCGACGGCACAATGCAGCCGGTTGGCGGGTGGCGCAAAAGATCTGACACGGCAACCAACGCCAAGATGCGCGGCATGATAAACTGGGCCGACAATTCAAACGACCGCTGGTATGCCGCTGGCACGTATAACAAGCTTTACGTTTACGGCGGCGCGACCGGCATCCAATATGACATCACGCCGACAGGCTTGGCCACTGGCCGAGAAGACGCCGCAGCGTTCACGGGTTACGGCGGTAATACATATGGCAACTACGCATACAACACGCCCCGACCAGACACGTCACGGATTGCTCCGGCAACCGCGTGGAACTTTCAGCTTTGGGGTCACTACCTGCTGGCCAATAATCGCGACGACGGCAAGGTGTATGAATGGCAGTTAGACAACACCGCCATCGCTGCGCAAGTCGCCAACGCCCCCGTCAACAATCGCAGCATCGTCGTAACGGAAGAGCGCTTTTTGATGTGCCTCGGTGCAGGCGGGAATGTGCGAAAGCTGCAATGGTCTGACCGCGAAGACAACACAACTTGGACGCCTGCCGCAACAAACGAGGCTGGCGACATTGAGCTGTCTACTGAGGGCGAGATCATGGCGGGCGTTTCCGTGCGCGGCCAGACGCTTATTTTGACATCGCGCGATGCACATGTCGCAAACTATGTTGGCCCTCCGTATGTGTACGGCGTTGAGCGTGTCGGCGCCGCTTGTGGTCTGGCGGCAAACTTGGCGTTTGCCAATGTAGACGAAGGATGCTTTTGGATGGGCGTCCACTCCTTTTACAAATACAGCGGTGGGCGCGTGCAGGAAATGGCATGCGATGTATCAGACTATGTGTTCAACGACATAAACCGCGCCCAAATCAGCAAGTCTTTTGCTATGACAAACGGCAAATATGGAGAGGTTTGGTGGTTTTATCCGTCCAGCGATTCCACAGAAAATAACCGATATGTGACTTACAATTATGTAGAAAACACATGGTCTATTGGCTCCTTGGCGCGCACAGCTGGATCTGATGCAGGAACGTTCATTTACCCGCTGATGGCTGACCCGTCAGACAACAAGATATATGAGCATGAAGTTGGCTTTGAATATAGCGGGTTGACGCCATTTGCGGAGACTGGCCCAATTATGATCGGCACGGGCGATAACGTCGTCAGCATCACAGAGATGATACCCGACGAAAAAACGCAGGGCGATGTCAGTGCCACGTTTAAGACGCGTTTCTACCCCAACGGCACCGAGAGATCATACGGCCCGTTTAGCATGGCCAACCCAACCAGCATGCGCTTTACTGGCCGTCAGCTCAGGATGCGCGTTGATGGCGCAAGGCTTGCCGATTGGCGCGTTGGCATAAACCGGCTTGACGCTGTTGCCGGAGGCCGTAGATGACGCAGCAGTACCGCGCACCGGAGCCGAGGGGCGATGATTGGCAGGAGTGGGGCAGGCGTCTGATGCTCTACCTCGGCCAGACGCGATCACCGCTTGTGCAGCAGACGGGCGGCGAGAGCGCGGCAGAAGACGGCGTGTTGATGTGGGATCGCACAAACTTGTATCCCGTTGTCAGCAAAAACGGCGAGTGGCGGCAAGTTGTGCTGGAGGATGGCCACGCTGATTTTATCCTGACGTCAGACGTCACGCCTGTTGCCGCCAACACGGCGTACAAGCTCACATATGACGCGCCCACAGGCAACGACGGCATCACGCAAGGCGCGCCAGCGTCGCGCATCGTGTTCGAGGAGGCGGGCCAATATGTTGTATCGTTTTCGGCTCAAATATCATCGACGTCAGCCAGCACTGTTCACTTCTATTTTTGGCCCAGCGTCAACGGCACAAACGTGGCAGACAGCGGCATGACCACTGCGCTGCACCAGAACAACGCCACGCTGGTCACGTCGCGCACGCAGATATTCACTGTTGCGGCGAATGACTACTTGGAAGTGAATTACATGATCGACAGCACGTCGGGCTTTCTGAATTACACCGCAGCGTCTTCGCCGGTGCCAGCGATACCCGCGTCAACTTTAGCAATTACGAGGCTTCATGGATAAAGAGCTGGAGAGATGCCGCGATTGGATTGAGGCTGCCTTGGAGTATTCCGGCGGCACGCATGACTTCATCGACGTGGCCGAAGGTATATACAAAGGTAGCATGCAGCTCTGGCCTACGCCGAGGGGGTGCATAGTCACCGAAATAGTGGTATATCCGAGGAAGAAAGTTTTAAACGTGTTTCTTGGCGGCGGCGAGTTGGATCAGATTTTAGAAATGCACGAAGATGTGATAGCATGGGCAAAAGCGCAAGGATGCTCTGCGTTGACCATGACGGGCCGGTTTGGCTGGAAGAAACCACTGAAGGCGCATGGCTGGGTTCCACTGCACGCCTCATATGTGAAGGAGTTTGAATAATGGCAGGCGGTAAGGGCGGATCAACATCGACAAGCGTTTCGATCCCAGAGTATATCGAGGAAGCGGCAAAGCAGAACCTCGCCAAAGCTGAAGGCATCAGCCAGATTGGTTACGTGCCGTATTACGGGCCGAGCGTTGCCGCGTTTACGCCATTTCAGCAGGCAAGCTTCCAGCAAACTGCCGACACAGCTTCAGCGTTTGGATTAGGCCCGCAGACGCCAATGTCTCAGCAGGACATCATGGGTGGAATGCCTGCTCCGACAGAATACGCGGGCGGTGTTATGGGTTACAGCGCCCAGCCGCTTTATCAGCAGGCAGTTGACCAGCTTGCAGCGGAGCGTCCGGCGCAGGCTCAATATATCGAGAGCTTCTTCATTGATCCTGTGACGGGGCAAGTTGGCACAAATGTTCCAACGGCTTTGGACTATAGCACGCTTGGCACAATAGGCGACCAGATTACAGCCCAGCAGGCAAATGAGCTGGCGATTGCGCAGGCGCAGGCAGGCGCTGGGCCGTCTAGTGTGTATAACTTCACGCCATCAACGGAAGTCATCGTCGGCGACACAAACGTCGGAGGCACAACTGTCGGGGGTACTGTGGTCGGCGGTCAAGAGGTGCAATATTACAATCCCGACATTGACTACGGAGATGCATACACCGCAGAAAGCGGCCAGCAGGTTGGCGTTCTTGACCCCAACCAAGAAGCGCTTGACGCGATGCAAACCGAGGCGGGCGTTGATCCATCATTCTACACATCCGGCGGCGGCATAGCGTCTGCTTCAGACTTCCCGCTTGGGTCTTCGCTAAGCGGCACTGATTACACGGGTTATTCAGGATATGACATTGGCGCGCCACAAGGGCCAACGATATCCGGCACTCCATTAGCGAATAACGTGGCGACGAACGCGTTTGGATCTCAGATTGTTGCTGACGAAGACTTTGGCCTACTGCAGGCCGCAGGATACTATTTGCCAGGGCAGGCGCCAGAGGCCGTAGTAAATGCCACATCTGCCGCTATATCTGAGGCGACTAATGCCGTTGGAGGTAGCCCAGAGAACGCGTTTACCGGCTTCACTGACACGCTCGGCAATATAGTCACAGATATTGGCAACTTCATAGCAAGTGGTGGAGTTATAGGCGCTGTCATGGACGCGCTTGGTAATCTCATTCCCGTTGGCGCGAATGCCAGCACCACTGGAGGCGGGTCTACCGTAGGCAGCGAGTCTAGCGTAAATGAGGTCATGGAGAACATTGTAGGGTCAGCATCTGGATACGATGACCCGTTCTTTGCTGGCGGCGCTGCAACGTTTGTTGACCCAGACGCAGGTAGCGGCGGTGGCGGCAGCTCAGGGTCCAATATAGTCGGCACAACGCCGTCTGGCTCAAACATGTACAGCGGAACCGCTGTCGGCGTAGACCCAGTGACGGGTCAAACGCAATATTCATTTGGTTAAAGGAGCAGCATAATGGCTGGACAAGGCGCAAAAGGTGGCGGTCAGGTAGCGATGCCCGCAGCGGGAACTGGGGCGCAGCTTGGCATGATGCCGGTAACTCCAACGGTTACTCCAGCGGTGCAGCCGCCCACTCCCGCATTAGCCCCGACTGCTGGGTTTAACGTAAATCAGGCGGCGGCAGGCGCACTTCAGCAGGCGATGGGAACCGCGCAGAGCGGGCTTGGCTTTACGCCGCGTCAGATCGAGGCGGTCGGATACACGCCAGCGCAGCAGACTGTTGCTGGCCAGCAAACGCGTTTTGACTACACGCCATCGCAAGCGACGGCGCAGCAGCTCGCAACGACTGACATCAGCCAGTATCAGTCGCCATATCAGCAGCAAGTCATCGACATGACCATGCGCGACATTGCGTCTGCGCAGGAAAAGGCGCTCAACGTGCAGGGCGCGCAAGCTCAGCGCGCGGGAGCGTTTGGCGGGTCACGCCAAGGCGTTGCCGAAGCGGAAACGCGTGCAGCATACGGACAGCAGGCGGCAGACGCGGCGGCGCGTTTGCGCCAGCAAGGGTTCCAGCAGGCGATGGGCGCGGCTCAGTTTGATGTTGGCCAGCGTGCGGGAACGGAAGCGGCAAACGTCGCGGCGCGTCAAGCCGCCGAGCGGTTTGGCGTTGGCTCAGCGCAGGCAGCCGAAGCGGCAAACGTTGCTCGCGGCCAGCAAGTTCAAGCATCCAATGTGGCTGCTCAAAACGCTGCGGCGCAATACGCTGCTCAGCAGGCAGCATCTGCGCAGTCGCAAAACTTGGCGGCGCAGCAGGCTGCTATGGGTACGCGTTTGGGTGCGGCGGGGCAACTCGCCGGACTTGGCCAGCAGGCATTTCAAACTGGCCAAACGATTCAGGGGCAGCAGGCACAGCAGGGTCTATTGCAGCAAACATTGCAGCAGGCGCTTATCGACGCGGCGCAGGCGCAATATGCAGGCTACACAGGCGCACCGCAGGCAGCGCTCGCAGCGCCATTGGCGGCGCTTGGCCAGACGCCAGATCAGTCAACGACGACAACGCAGAACCAAGCTGGTCTTCTAAACTACTTACAAGCGTTTGCTGGGTTGGGCTAACACATGGACTACCGCCAAGCAGCCAGAGACGCAGCCAGCAGATACGGGATAGACCCCGACATGTTCCTGCGCCTCATACAGCAGGAGAGCAGCTTCAGGCCGGACGTCGTAAGCCCGAAGGGCGCTATCGGCCTCGGCCAGCTCATGCCTGCGACGGCCAAGGAGCTTGGCGTAGACCCGACAGATCCAATGCAAAACTTGGAAGGCGCTGCAAAGTATTTAAGCCAGCAGCTCAAGCGTTTTGGAGATCCGTCGCTTGCGCTGGCCGCGTATAATGCTGGGCCAACGCGTGTGGCTAAGCTTGGCAGGGTGCCAAATATTGCGGAAACGCAAAACTATGTGAAGACGATTTTAGGAGAAGGGCAAACCAAGATGGCAACTCCATTCGATAGGGCGCGCGAAGAAGAGCTGCGCATGCAGATGCTGGCCAGCGGAACGGCACCACGAACAGCGCCACGCGCGCCACTGTCAGCACTACGGCAGGATCGCCCGCAGGCGGCGGCAGCGCAGCAGCAGCGCAGAGGCGGCTTAGGCGGCATCATGGATTACCTTGGCAAGCAAAGCCCGACAACCGGCCTAAGCAGAGCGGAGCAATTTGCTGCGGCGCTCGATCCGCTTATTATGCCGGAGATGCGTGCTGGCGAGGCGATCAGGGCGCGCGGCGCGCAGCGGCAGGCGGCTGCCAAGCGAAACAAGACGATTGAATATTTGGAGAAATATTCTCCAGAAGCTGCTGACTTGATGCGTGGCGGCCTGCTAAACGCATCAGAGGCGTTGAAAATATCAAGAGACACAGAGGCGCGGTCTTTGGCTAAGCGTGCATCTGAGGCGCTACAATCAGGCGACATGCAGACAGCGATGGCGATTTTAACCCAGCTTTCGCCAACTGCGATGGGCCAGCAGATTGCAGCGCAAGCGGTCAAGCCGCCAAGCGAAATACTGGGCGGCGGCAAATACACCGTGACCTACCCAGAAGGCAGAAGCGGCGAGCCTGTGATTACCATAAATGAAGACGTAGTAGCCGCGGAACAGCGTATTGCGCAAGCAGAGCGTGAAGCGAGAAGGGAGGCCACTGGGCTGCCAGCTGACGCAAGGAAGGCAGAAGAAGCTGACTTTGAGGCGATCACGGCAATAGACAATTTAATGCAAGACATATCCGGCATCATTGGCGACTTTGGGTATGACCCAGCGACAAAAGAGTTTACCGGCCCGCTTGATATTGGCCCTTCTGGGTTCCTTAAAGGAGCCTTTGGCTCGATGGGCGTTGGCGGGCAGGGCGCAATAGACACCGCCAAAGCGCGCGACGAATTTGAAAGATTTAAGACGCGACTTGTAAACACCAGCCTGCGTTTGAATAAGGGCGTTCAGACTGAAGGCGATGCGCAGAGGGCTGCAAAAGAGCTTGGAGACGCTCGCACTGAGGCAACAGCATATGCTGCGATCCAAGAGCTTCTAAGGATAAACCAGAGAGCGCGTGACAATCGCTCTGCGGCGATAGCGCGACGTAGAGAGCGGTTTAAGCTAGGCCCAGTTGAGGTTCCAGAAGGCACGGCCCCAGATTTAAAGTGGAGCATTAAATAATGATTATTGAAATAGACGGCGTTGGCGAGGTCGAAGTTGATGATGCTTTTGCGAATTTAAGTATTAGCGAGCAAAACGCATTTGTTCAAAAGATCGTTCAAGAAGCCGCGCAAGGCGTGACGTCCAGCGACATGGCCAAGCCGGATCAGCCGCCAGCGGAAACGCAGCGGCTGCGTGCTGGCGCTCAGGGGCTTACGCTTGGCTTTGCAGACGAGATTGAGGCGGCTCTGCGGAACCCACTTTCGGCGGCGGGTCGCGCTCTTGGGTTATCTGAGGGGAAGAGCTACGAGGAAAACCTTGAGCAGATACGCGGAAAATTGGAGGCATATAGAGCCGACAAGCCGCTTGAGGCGATTGGCGCTGAAATCGGCGGCGCTGTAATCCCAACGGCGCTTGCTGGTCTGCTCACGGCAGGCACAGGCGGCGCTGCAGTTGGCACCACAACCGCCGCAAGGCTTGCGCCGACCATTGCGCGAGCTGCTAAAATTGGAGCCATAGAAGGTGGTATAGCTGGCTTTGGCGCCGGTGAAGGCGGTTTGGCTGAAAGAGCCACAAGCGCTGCAACTGGCGCTGCTTTGGGTGGCACGCTGGGCGCAGCCGCACCTGTTGCGGTGCAGAAGGGTGGCCAGTTTCTGCGTAGAGTCGCAGACAGTTTAGGCATAGGCGGCGAAAAGCGTGCGTTTACGTTTGCGGAGAGAAAGCTTTTGGAAGCGCTTGAGCGTGACGGGCTAACACCTAGAGAGGCCGCAAAGCGATTAGACGAGGCCCGCCAGCTTGGCATAGAGGATATTACAGTCGCGGATCTTGGTGAAAACTTGCGCGGCGCTGGATGGCGGGCGCAGGCTGTGCCATCCGAAGGGCGTCAAAAAGTTGTCGAGCAATTCGCTGAGCGTCAGCAGCGTCAGGCAGAGCAAATATCCGAGCAGGCAAGAGACATATCTGGAGTGCAAGGGCCAACTGGCCTTGATTACCTTGATGACCTATCTGCACGCGTAAGAGAAGAGGCAGAGCCAGCGTACAGAAAGGCGTATGAAGTCGAGCTGGATGCAGCACCATTTCAAAGTATGGCAAAAAGCAAGGTCGTGCAGGACGCTTACAGAAAAGCTGTAGAGATCGCAGACATTGACCCAGACATAGATATATCTGGAATGCCCAAAGATCTGGGCAGATTTTTATCTGCGGAAGCCGCTGCTGGCGGCGCAGTTGGGATGCCGACTCAAGTAGCGCATCAGATTAAAAAAGGCTTGGATGCTTTGATTGAAGCTGAAACTGATGCAATCACTGGCAAGGTGACTTCGCGCGGCAGGGCGTTGACTAAGCTGAAAAAGACGTGGAACTCTGAAATCGTAAGGCAAAATAAGCCATATGAAGCGGCCAACATTCAATTTGCAGACAGCGCAAGGCTGAAAGATGCATATAACGCCGGATTTGATTTCACGAAAATATCAGAGAAAGAGCTGGTCAAGCGTGTTGGCAAAATGTCTAAGGGCGAAAAAGAAGCCTTGCGCACTGGTTTAATCAGCCAAGTTGAAGAGCTCGCATCGAGGACAGGTGACGCGAGTGATTTCGTCAAAACTGTTTTTGGCACACCGAGAAAGCGCGCCGCTTTGAGACTTACATTTGACAACGCAGAACAGTTTGAGCGTTTTGAGCGGTTTATGAAAATTCAGTCTCAAAAGACACGCACTGCCCGCAAAGTTATGGGCGGTTCTGAGACGGCTGAAAGAATGATGCAGAGAGATGACGCTGCCATAGACGCGGCCAGCCTTATCAATCTTGGCATGGGGAATGTCGCTGGTGCTGCTCAGGGAATGGGCGCACAAGCAATATCACGCGCTCAAGGGATGGGCGAAAAGAGCGCGGCGCAGATGTCCAGAATGCTGTTCGAGCAAGACCCAGCAACACAACGCAAAATGCTGGGAAGCCTACTGCAGCGTGAGCAGATGGATGAAATGCAACGCAGACGCATGATGCAGAGGCCTGAATTTTACTCTGGCCTTCTTGGCGCGACAAGCGGCCTTCTGGCTGGCGGCGATTGAGCAAATGACGCAAACGCGGTAAGATGCACGAAACGAATAGGACATAAAAATGCAACCACAGCCAAAAGATCGTCGTGAAATCGAAAGCATCGTGCAGAACGCGATCAGCGAGGCCGTTGACTTCGTTGAGAGCGAGATCAGCGAAGACCGCATCAAGGCGCAGCGCTACTACGACGGCGAGGTTGATATTGGCCACGAAGACGGTCGCAGCAAGGTTGTGGCCACAAAGGTACGGGATACCGTGCGCTCTGTGAAGCCAAGCCTGATGCGGATCTTCATGTCCACCGCGAGGCCGGTAGAGTTTATCCCGAAGGGGCCAGAAGACGTTGCATTGGCCGAGCAGGCCACCAGCTACATACAGCACGAGTTTACGCGCTTGAACGGCTACCGCGTGCTAAACGACGCCTTCCAAGACGCTATGGTGAAGAAGCAGGGCATCGTGAAAGCATATTGGCATGATTATCCCGTGGCCGAGATCTACACCTACACCGACCTATCTGATGACGAATACACGTTTCTGATCCAAGAGGATAACGTGGACGTGATCGAGCATACCATGGAAATGTCTATCGAGATCGACGAGATGGGCATGGACGTCGAGCTTCCCGTTCATTCGGTCAAGATTAGCCGCACGGAGATGAAGGGCGAGCTGCGTATCGAAAGCATCCCGCCGGAAGAGTTTTTCGTAAACCGCGACTGCCGCTCATTTGATGACGCATATGTCGTGGCGCACCGCACAGACATGCGCGTCGGCGATCTGGTCGAGATGGGTTTTGACTTCGAGGTCATCTCCAACCTGACGCCATTTGACGGCACAAACGATATGTCTGGCGCAGAGGTTCTTGAGCGCCAAGGATACGAGGAAGACTTGTCAGACGAAGACGAGCTAGACCCGTCCATGAAGCTTGTGGGCATCACAGAAGCCTACATGCGTATGGATGTTGACGGAACCGGCGTGCCGGTGCTGTACAAGTTTCTCTGCGGCGGCACATCATACGAGCTGCTAGACTTCATGCCGTGCGACGAGATCCCGTTTGCCAAGTTTGAGATCGACCCAGAGCCACACAGCTGGTACGGACACAGCCTGTCTGAGCTGGTGGAAAACGATCAGGACGCCGCGACGTCTATTCTGCGCGGCATCTTAGATAACGTGGCGATGACCAACAATCCGCGCATTGGTATCGTGGATGGCGCAGTAAATATAGACGATGTGCTGAATAACGAGATTGGCTCACTTGTGCGGATGCGCCAAGCCGGATCTGTGCAGGATCTCAGCGTGCCGTTTGTTGCCGGTCAGACGCTATCTGCGCTTGCGTATATGGATCAGCTCACCGAGCAGAAGACGGGCGTTACAAGCGCCTCTGTGGGGCTTAACCCTGACGCGTTGCAGTCTACCACCAAGGCAGCTGTTCAGGCGTCTGTGCAGGCCGCTGCGGGCCAGACGGAGGTGATGGTGCGTAACTTGGCCGACGGCCTGCGTGACCTGTTTGGCGTCATGCTGCGCCTGATGAATAAGAATATGGACGAGCAGAAAATGATGCGGATGAATGGGCGATTTGTGCCAGTTGACCCGCGTGTCTGGGATACGTCGATGGACATCAGCATCAACGTCGGGCTTGGAACTGGCCGCGAAGAAGAAAAGCAGATGGCATTGCAACAGGCGTTGCAGATGCAGCAGATGGTTTACCAGCAATATGGCCCGATGAACGGCTTGGTCAGCTTGACCAACATCCGCAACACGCTGGCAGACAGTCTGGCGCTGTCAGGCGTGCGCAATGCTGACCGCTACTTTGCGCCGATTACGCCGGAAATCGAGATGCAGATGCTACAGATGCAGCAGCAACAGCAGGCGCAGATGGCGCAGCAGGGGCAAGCACAAGATCCAAACGCCGCATTCCTGCAGGCTGAGCAAATCAAGGCGCAAAGCAAGGCGCAAACAGATATGATGAAGCTGCAGCTTGAAGCGCAAAAAGCAGCCGCAGATGATGATCTGAAGCGTGACCAGATGGCTCAGGATCTCATGGTGGACGCAGCCAAGGTATATGGCCAATACGGCACTGCGGTAGACGTGGCGCGCATCAAGGCAGAGCAGGATAAAGTTCGCATGATCGGCGGCATGGCTCAGGGTACGCCTCAATGAGCGCCGACATCCGTATACAAGCCGACGACGCAAAGCGGCTAAAGAATGACACGGCGTTTCAGACGTTCGTGGACGATGTTCGCGAAGAGCAAATGCGCATCTTCGCCAACAGCGCAGCCTCCGATATAGAGATGCGCGAGGAGGCGCACGCAATACTGCGTGCGTTAAACAAGATCGGTGACACACTCGACGCTGCAATTGCAGCAGAGGTCATTTTAGATCGCAAACGAAGGAACTAGCACCGTGGAAGCGACTAGCCTAGATAATGCCGTAGAGGCAATGTTGGCCCCAGAGCCAAGTGAAGAAAATCAAAGCGAAGCAGTGGAAGCAGCTGAAGCGCCATCTCAAGACGTTGAGAGCGAAGCAGTTGAAGATGTTGCCGAGAGCAATGATGACGTCGAGGCATCCGGCGAAGACATAGAAGACGCAGAATATGTCGAAGATGACCAAATTGATGACGACGACCTAGTAGAGGCGGCTGAAGACACTAATCTCATCCCCGTTAAAATTGACGGCAAAGAAGAGCATTGGACACTGGATCAGTTAAAGCAATCTGCGGCGGGTCAGGGTTACATCAATCAGAAAATGCAAGAAAATGCTGCCTTGGAAAAGCAATACAAACAGCAGGCTCAAGCATTGGCCCAACAGCAGCAACAAGTCTTGGCTTTATATCAACAAGCCCAGCAAGGTGGTCTGCAGGCCCCAACCCCACCGTCTAAAGAACTTTTTGACCAAGATCCGATTGGATACATGGAAGCGAAGTTGCAATATGACGAGGCAAAGGCTGCGCACGACCAGAAATTAGTTCAGTTGCGGGGAATGCATCAACAGCAGACGCAGCAAAAGCAAGCGGCTAGACAAGCCTATCTTGCCGAGCAGGCCGAAGTGTTGAAGAAGTATATCCCTGAAATCGCAGATCCCGAAAAAGGCGAAAAGCTTAAAGCGGGCATCATGGACACAGGCGTTCACTACGGCTTCACACCCGAAGAGATGGCTGGCGTGTCTGATGCGAGATATGTGCGGGCGTTAAACGACGCGCGTAAATATCGCCAACTGGTCGCCAATAGGCAGAAGTCACAGTCAAAAGCTGATGGCGTTCGACCTGTTGTCAAAGCTGGTTCAAAGAAACGCCCAGACGGACAGGCTGCAACCCGTAAAAAAGCGCAACAGCGCTTGCAGAAGACAGGCTCAATCGATGACGCATTGAGCTTGATGTTAAAAAGCTAGTCTTGAAAGGACGAGAAAATGGCACAGCCGACCAATACATTCGACACATATGATGCCGTGGGCATCCGTGAAGATTTGTCAGATGTCATCTACAATGTAGACCCATCTGAAACACCGTTTTACAGCAAGTCTGCTAAAACAAAAGCCAAGAACACTCTGGTTGAGTGGCAAACACAAGCGTTGCGCGCATCTGCGGTAAACGCCCACATTGAAGGCGACGCAACAACTGCTGATGCAGTTACGCCAACTGTACGCCTCGGCGCACGCACACAGATCTTTAAGAACGCTGTGATCGTGTCAGACACCGATGAAGCAGTAGACAATGCTGGCCGCGCCAAAGAAATGGCGTACCAAACATTGCTTATCGCTAAAGAGCAGAAGCTCGACATCGAGAAGGCGTTGTTTGCCAACCAAGGTAACGTAGTAGGGTCAAACACTGCTGCGCGTAAAACTGGTGGTGTACCATCATGGTTGATTACAAACGTAAACTTCCAGTCTGGTAACTCTGGTGCAAACCCAACTGGCGACGGCACAGACGCCCGTACAGACGACGGCACACCAACTGCATTCTCGCAGGCCAAGTTTGACGACGTCATGCAGTCAATCTGGGAAGAAGGCGGCAAGCCAGATACAGTGTATCTGTCAGCCTTCCAGATGAATGTTGCTCTGGGCTTCACTGGTAACAACAACCAGCGTTCAGCGGTACAAGCCGGTGACGAGACTGTGGTCAAGTCGCTTGCAGTCTACGTGACACCGTGGGGTACAGTACAGTTCATGCCGTCACGCGAAAACCGTAGCCGTGACGTGTTCGTGCTGCAAGACAACATGTGGGAATGCGCAGTATTGCGTGGAACCAAGAATGTTGCTTTGGCCAAAAATGGCGACAACACTACACGTCAGGTGACTACAGAGCTGGCGCTTTGCTCGAAAAACGAGAAAGCCAACGGCGCGATTTACGACAACACCACATCGTAATATACTACAAGAGGGGGCGGCTTCACGCCCCCTCTGCTTAACGAGGGATCGACATGAAAAAAGTTTTAGTTGTAGGCCACAAGGTTCACACGTCAATTGGCAAGCTGGTCAAAGGCGACAACGCCGAGCTGCCAAGCGCAGAGGTTGAAACGCTGATGCGCGTTCGCCCAGACGCAATGAAAGTGCTTGGCGATGTTGAGCCAGCGCCTGCACCCGCACCAACGAAACGCGCCAAGAAGAAATAAGACATGGCGAAGATTTCTGAAAATATTGACTTTGAGCATGACCACATGGTCATCAAGCAGCGTCACGACGTCAGCCAGTCGCTCAGAGACGCGCAGGCAGCGAAAGACGCTGGCATAGGCATGTCAGGCGAAAACCGGCTTGTTGGCTTCGTAGACGGCGCTGTGCTTGGCGCATGGCTCAAGGAGGCCGGTGTGTCATGGTCTGACACGGAGGCGGCCAAGGAAGTCGTCAAGCGCAAGATGATGTCAGGCGAGTTTGCCAAGATGCGCGTCTGGGAAGGGTCTTACTGATGGAAGCCGAGATGCTTTGGACGGCGGCTCTTACTGCCGGATTGGGGCTGATCGGCTGGGTATTGAAGAGCGCTGTGGACGAGATGCAGCGCCTCAATATTCTGCTCAATAAGACCCGCGAAGAAATGGCCAAGGATTACGTCACCAAAGCAGACAGCACAGCCGTCATGGCGCAGATCGTGGCGCGCTTTGATCGCATAGAAGAGAAAATAGACCGCCTGATGGAGCGATGAGCCATGATAGACCCCGCCACGGCAATCATGGCAGCGTCCACAGCGTTCAACGCAATACGCAAGGGCTGCCAGATCGGGCGGGATCTGGAGGGCATGGCCGGCGATCTGGGGCGCTGGTCTAAGGCGATCAGCGACTTCGACTTTGCAGCGAAGCGCGTAGAAAACCCAAAATGGTATCAGAGCTTCGGCAGCGTCGAGCAGCAGGCGATGGATCTGTTTGTGCAGAAGAAGCAGCGCGAGAATATGCGCGACGAGCTGCGCAAGATGATTAGCGAAACGCTTGGCCCGTCTGCGTGGCAGGAGCTGATCCGCATGGAAAACGAGATCCGGCAGAAGCAGAAGGATGCGATGTATAAACGCATCGAGCGCAAGGACACGATCATCGCGTGGGCGGCGGGCTTGTTCCTGTTCCTGATCTGCGTTGGCGCGCTGTTTGGGTTTGTCTGGGTGGCGGTGCGGCGCTGATGGCTGACGGCGTGTCAGGCATAGGCAGCGCACCGTTTAACGTGGGCAGCGACATACACCAGCAAACGCAATCGCGTGAGCGTATAGAGGCGCATCTGGTGGAGCAGAGGGTAGCCAAAGAGCATAGGGCCAACCACGCGCATCTGGACGCGCTCAGGGAGCAGAAGTTGGATCTGGGCAAGGGTTATGATAAGTTCGGCACCAAGACCAATGCTGACAGGCCGCAAGGCACTAACATCAACATAGAGGTGTAAGATGGAAAAGCTTTTGGAATATAAGATCATGCCGCGTCTGATGATGCTGGTAATGACGGTTATGTATATACGCGTGATTGAGTGGTTTATGAACTTGTCAGCGGCTGACATGACATCGCAGGCTGCTGCGCTCACTGCAACAGTGACCGGCGCCATGACTGGTGCTTTTGCCGTGTGGCTGGGATCTGAGAAATGATTGGCCAGATTATAGGCGCAGTTGGCGGGCTGGCGACAAGCTACCTCGATGGCAAGACGGCAATCCAGAAAGCGAATGCCGAGATCAAGCTAAAGCAGGCGACTGGCGAGATGGATTGGGAGCAGTCAGCCATCGAGGCCAGCAAAGACAGCTGGAAAGATGAGCTGTGGACAATCGTTTTCGTGGCCATATTGTGCATGAATTTTGTGCCGTCGATGCAGGACGTAATGGCAGAGGGATTCGCTAATCTTGAGACAACGCCGCTCTGGGTGCAGTGGGGCATGTATGCGTCCATCGCCGCCAGCTTTGGCATCCGCACAATGAAAGGCTTGAAGAAATGAGCGTCGCACTGAAGCTGCTGCAGAAAAAGGTTGGCGTTGAGCCAGATGGCGCATACGGGCCAAATACGGCGCGTGCAATCACGAAGCACTACGGGCTTGACCGCGTGAAGGCTGCGCACCTTCTTGGGCAGGCGGGCCACGAAAGCGGCGGGTTTAAGCTGACACGCGAAAACCTAAACTATTCAGTGGAAGCCATGATGCGCGTCTGGCCGTCACGCTTCCCCAACGAAGATAGCGCCAAGCCATATGCTCGCAACGGCGCTAAGCTTGCTGGCAAGGTGTATGTCGGGCGCATGGGCAATGAAACGCCGGAAGACGCCGCCAACTTTATCGGACGCGGGTTCCTGCAGCTTACCGGCAAGGACAACTATAAATCGTTTGCGCATGACATGCGTTTGCCGGAGGTGCTGACAGATCCGTCGCTGGTTGAGGAAGACTACGCCTTTGAAACGGCCATGTGGTTCTTCGATAAAAACGGCCTGTTTAATATCGCTGCGGGCGGCGTAAATGACGAAACGATCAAGCTTATCACCAAGCGCGTCAATGGCGGCTATCATGGCTTGGATGATCGAGCAAAGCGCACACGCCAAGCATTCAACTGGCTAACCTAGCATCGCCTGAATGCTGTCATCCATAGCCTGCCGCGTAAAATCGGCGGGCCTTATGCGTACCGTTTTGCCGCTTGGCGCGTTGCGCAGTATAAACAATCGTATATCCAATGCCACATACGCAAATATTTGCGCATCGCCGTTTGCGCGCGTGAACATGTAGCACGGCTTACGTTTACGATCACCGCGTGGCTCAAGGGTCGCCTTCACTTGCATCGTCAACAGCTCACCGCTGGCCGACTTAACCCATAGGTCATCGTCCTGCATATCGACTCGATGGCAGCGTATCCCGCGCTGCTCAAGCTCGGCTGCGACGAGAAACTCGCCAGCACGACCGACGTTGATGCTGTTGGCCACGCGCGCAACATACTGCATTTAAACGATTTTATATAGAGGCGAAAAAAAGTTTCCGTCGAGTGCATTTTTTGCTTGCACCGTGCTGTGTTATCTTTATGTTAACAATATAAGCAACGGAGGAAGATATGACTAATTACACAGCTAAGAAAACACGCCACAAATATTCAGAGCGCTACAATCTGGTTTCCGCAGACGGCGCAAAAGGTGAAGTCGAAAAGTATGACGAAGGCGATTGGCGCATTCGTTTTGGCAGCTTAGCGGGCGGCACAAAGCACCCAACAATGGACGACGCAGCCGCTGTAGTGTTCCGCTGCCATCGTGAAGCTGTTGCGCGCATTCGCGTAGCTTAAATTAACCTTAACAGGAGAAACCATAATGAACCTTACGCATACACATGAATTTTTAATCACGCACATCACCGACAGCGGCACAGGCTTTGGCGTGCGTACCGACAATGGCGAGAGCGTGCATATTTCGCCGCGCTTATTACAGCAGGCGCATGCAAACCTTGATGACATCTGCAAAGGCATCATCGTGCAGAACGCCATCGAGGAGAACCGCGAGCGCACGCCGTGGGTTGCCGCATATGTGCAGGAACGACGCGCTGCGCGTGACGTGCTGGGTGCAGCGACTGACGTGCCAGCACAGGCCGTACAAGCGCCCACCGAGGAGCCTGAGCCGATTGATTGGGCTGACGTCCAGCGCAAGATCATTTCGATGCTGCAGAGCGCCGAAGTCACCTACTGCGAGACGGCAGACATCGCTGACGTCGTTGGCGTGGACACGCGCAAGCTTTCGCAGCACCTCGATAACATGCACGCACGCGGCGAGATATGCCGAGCGCATGTAAACCAGCGTGCAGGCCAGCAGCGCGCAACCTTAGTGCTGTGGAGCATTAACGCGGATGTTTACAAATGATCTGCACGACTTGTGACGGAACCGGCTTCATCGAGTTGCCGCGTTTCGTCAACACGCCGGACAGCGATGCGTGGACAACGGTGCGCTGCCCAGAATGCCAAGACGAAGACGACTTCGACTGGCGTAATGATGAGGAGGAAGAGTGATGACTAAGCAAGAAAATATTATTTCGATTGTATCCGAGGCTGTAGAGAAGGCTTGGGAAGGATCTGCCAGCGCAAAGGAAGCATCAGAGAAATATCTGGCTATGCTTCAGCAAGATGATGTTTTGCGCGAAGAGGCTACACGCCGCCATTTGGAGCGCATCGCATATTTGGATGTTGTTGCGCAGCCCAGAGGCTACCGCGCGCGACTTAAACGTGCAGCGCATCAAACTGTGCTGAGCAAAGGCGAGACATCAACGCCTGCCGTGTCGCTGAAGAACATGGCACCCGCATATGCCAAGGATATGTTTGAGCGTTGGCTATTGCCGAATACCGGCATCTGCTTGGGCGATGCAACAAGCGAGGATCTTGAGCAGGCGATTATGCACGAGACATCCCGCAGCAAGCACCATGAGGGGCAGCGCAGCTTCTATTCTGCCATCAAGGCTCGCGTCACTGATGATAAAGTCGTCAGAGATGTTTGGAATATCAGCGAAGTCAAAGCTGAGTATGAGCAGGCTTTGGTGGAATAATGTTTAACAGGGGGTCAGTCAACCAGCGCAGAAATGCCAACAATGCGACGCCCCCGTCTTACAGCAGGGGGTCATCCAAGCTGCGCAGAAGTGCCACACAGCGTCCTCCCCCGCCTTATTTTGGTGCCACTACAGGTGCGCAGAAATGCCAACCAGTTGCCGCGCCAGTGGGAAGGGTCATACTGACCATGCAGCAATGCCGCTTTGCCGTCACCCTTCCCAACCATTCAACAGGGGGCCGCGCAGAGACCGCAGAAATGCCATATAGACCGCGCCCCCACCTTACAACAGGGGGCCAAATTTTCTACGCAGAAATGCCAAGAAGCCCGCGCTCCCGCTTTATTTGGTGCCGCTCAGCACGCGCAGAGATGCCACTCTACTGGCGCACCAACAACCAGAGGCCAGAGATTATGCGCAGAAATGCCATTAAATCCCCGCCTCGCACAAAACAAGGAGATCCATTATGGATAAACGTTACGAAGACCCAACCATTGCCAAGATATATCTGACTTGGCGCAACAGGCAGAACATGGTTCGCGCTGAAGCAAAGCTCGTTTTGCAGATTAAAGCAATCTGCCGCAGCTTTCGTGACGGCGACATCAAGGAAGCCAATAAGCTATTCGCTCAACTAAAGAGGGGCGAAGGCACAATGGACGAATATGCTGCGACAAAGCCACTATTTGAGGCAAGGCAGCCGCTCTTAGAAAGCCGCGCCGAGTTTGAGAAGTGGCTTGTGGGGCTGGCAAAGGAGCTGCCAGTATCAACGTTTGTCGATAAGGTAAAAGGCTTTGGTCATCTGGGCTTGGCTGGCATTGTTGGCGAGGTGGGCGACTTTATGGAATACGAAAAGGAGCTTGACGGTATATACAAGCGCGCTGGGCTTGCCGTGATAGATGGCCAGAGGCAGCGCAAGTGCAGCAATGCGGAGATGGCACTGGCGCATGGATATAGTCCGTCACGTCATTCGGTGTTCTGGACGATTGGCGACAGCCTGCTCAAGAGCCAAGGCAAAGAAGAAAACGCTGGCCCGTATCGCAGGATATATGACACGCGCAAAACGCTTGAGCGCGAGCGTGTGGGCAGCGATGGCCACGCACATAATCGCGCAATGCGATACATGACAAAGAAGCTGGTGCGTGATTTATTTGTAGAATGGAAAGCAGTATGACCAAGTGGACGCAAGACATCATCATCGCCGCAGCGATTGCTGCGTCGGTGCTGGGCTGGATCGGCGCTGTCAGCATGGGGTGGATGTGATGACCCTAGCAGAACCCGTCTTCATGGCATTCGTCATCTTTTCATCCGCAGACGAGTGCAAAGCGTTTGCGAAATACTACGATTTAGCGCGGATCTTTGAGCCGCAATGCGTCGAGATGGGCGGCGAGGCAGACTACCGCCGCCCGTGGCCCGACGTCAGACCGCAGCCACGGCCAACACAGGAGAATAACAATGGCTAAATGGGATCTATCAAAACTGGAAGACTGCGCCAGCGTGGGCGCTTATATCGACGAAGATGACAGCACGCCGACGCGGCCAACGCCGCTGATGCTGGTCATGTCGATCCGGCG
>Ga0181369_1000045_pt1 | contig 34150 bp, 60 predicted proteins | sample LowvirmetaG_8_FD_130088 | JGI IMG/M metagenome (GOLD analysis project Ga0181369, IMG submission 130088) | Marine viral communities from the Subarctic Pacific Ocean - Lowphox_04 viral metaG | ecosystem: Environmental > Aquatic > Marine > Oceanic | place: Subarctic Pacific Ocean | collected... | reverse complement strand
GATTTAGATGAAGATTTTGGAAACATAGAATTATTAAAGGCAAGACAGAATGATTTATTAGTATTACAAGAAGATAAAGTTTCTTATGTATTAGTAAATAAAAATGTACTTACTTCTGCGGATGGATTATCAAACGTTACTTCTACACCTACCGTGTTAGGAAATCAAGTTTCTAGATTAGAAGAGTATGGCATTAGTCACAATCCAGAAAGCTATGCTGAGTTTGGATATGATAAATATTTTACGGATGCCAAGCGTGGTGCAGTAATTAAGTTAAGTGGCAGTTCTTATTCTAATGAATCACTAGAAGTTATATCTCAAATAGGTATGAGGTCATACTTTAGAGATTTGTTTATAGATGATTTTAACACTCAAAAAATAGGAGGATACGATCCTTATATGAATGAGTATGTGTTAAGTAGTAATAACAGAACACTTCCTTTTGAAGATCAAGTTTATGGATGTGGTACAGAAATAGAGTTTAATAACCAGATGGAAAGTTTTACATATACTGTAAATTTAGGTAATTCTATGGGGGATACTGATATTGATTACAATGTTAGTTCTGGAAATATAAATATCTCTGTAACTTACAATGGAACCACAACTAGTTCAGGTAGTGTTACAGGAGTTGGAACTTTTCAATTTAACAAAAACAAACCAACAGTTGACACCGCCAGTGTTACTGTAAATATTGTAGGATCTTCTGCCGATTATTCTATTATAACTCAATGTCCTTTAGCGAACATTATTAATGTACATCAAATATGTTTAAATAGTGAGTTTACCGGAACGCCTCCAACAATACATAATCAATACGAATGGGCTTCTAGTAATTTAACGCCTGCTGTTTCTAGTCCGTTAATTAGTCAACCTATTACATTTACAAATGTCGCAACAGGTAGTGGTAGTGGAACTCAAAGAGTGCCTCAGTACCAAGTATACACTTCTCAAGTAGCAGTAGGAACTACGCCAACACCCGAAGCGGTGGTTACAGTTAAGTCAGCGAAAATAGGTTCTGACTCTTTTGACTTTAATACTAATAACGGAAACAGATTGTTACATTTATTAAGTAGTACGACTTACGGGAATAATCAAACAGATATAAATGCTTTGTTAGCTGCTAGTACTAACTTAACAATATCTAATACTTCAAGTGGAATATTTGAGGGAGGTTTTAATTATAGCAACTTATTGGCTACACCTAATCTATATTTAATATATGACTACCGAACTTCAACAGCTGTTAGTTTATCTTTTGGATCAACTGAAAGTATTGTTTGTGGAGGCAGTGGTGTGTTACAAACTTATTATTTAGATGCAGCAATACCATCTGAAGCGACAGCAGTATATAATGACGCTGCAATGACAGTTCCAGCAGCTGCTGGATACTACTTATATGTGAATCCTAATCCAACATTAATAGATACATATTGGTTAAGACAAACGGCAGGTGGAGTAATTGGTCAAGTAAGTGAATGTTCAAGTTAAATTATGGCAGAAGTAACCTTATCATATAGCCCAGGAGTAAAAGGATGGCCCTCCTTTTATTCGTTTATACCGGAATGGACTCAGGGTATGAATAATTATTTATACACCTTTAAAAACGGTCAATTATATAGACATAATACTAATAGTTTAAGAAACAACTTTTATGGTGTTCAGTATAATACTACTATTAAAAGTGTATTTAATAAGTCATCGTTAGAAAATAAATTATTTAAAACTCTTGTTTTAGAGTCGGATGCTCCTTGGTCTGCAACTTTAGCAACAGACTTGCCTCAAGTAGGTAGTATTGCTTCTACTTATTTTGAAAAGAAAGAAGGTAATTACTTTGCTTTTATTAGATTTTTAGAGACAGACATTAATTTATTAATGAGATATGCTAATGGTATTGGTAGTGTAGACACTGTTGATGCCACCACTCCTACGGCAACTACTTTAACTTTTACCGTAAGTGTAGGCAGTATTATTAGTATAGGAGATATGATTTATTATGGGACAACCCCATCTTTAGGAGGGGTAGTTACGGGAATTAGTGGTAAGGTAATCACTATAGACACCACTAGTGGTAGTGCTCCTAGTAATGGTGACTTTATATTGTATGTAAAGAATACAGTAGCAGAATCTCACGGTGTAATGGGGCATTACTGTGAATACGAGTTAACTAATGACTCTACTTCAAAAGTAGAATTATTTTCAGTTGGTTCAGAATCTATGAAAAGTTTCCCTTAATTTAGTATATTTGCATATGATTAAGATAATACTCGCAATACTTAACATCTTCATTATTCAATACGTATTTGGTTTAATTATTCCCTCGGAAGGGATGTACTTAGCTATTGACCCAGTAACAATGCTTATTATAAGTGGCGTAACGTCTACAGCACAAGCCGGAATTAGTTTAAACCAAGCTAATAAAGCTAAGGACGATATGAGAGACGCTGAATTAAAAGCGGGAGAATACATTGACAAAGCTTACCAAAATGCTAGTATTAACGCTCAAAGAATGAGGTCTATTGATACTAGTTTATATGATACGGCTAGTGAGCAAATAAGTCAAGATTTATCTACTGTATTAGGGGTTACTGCTGGTGAAGATGCAAGATTAGCAGCTGCTCAGGGAAGTAGACTGGCTCAGACTTATGCAAGAGAAAGACAAGCTTTGGAAATGCAGAAAAGAAAAGATATTCAAGGTTTAGAAAAGGATATTGCTGAAGGAGAGCAATCTAAATTAGCTAGGCTACAAGCACTTGATCAAGCACAAGCAATTGGGTATCAACAACAAGCAGCAGATGCTCAACAAAGAAAAATTGCTGCTCAACAACAGGCATTATCAGCAGGATCTAACTTTGTAAATAGTTATACTGGAATGATAAATGCTGGGATATCTCCCCAACAATTAGGTTTTGGAGATCAGAAAAAAGTCAAATAATTATGGCAGCACCAGGATTCGGTTACGTAAAAAGAGATGTAGAAAAAACCACTATTGATTGGTCTGCGGTTAGTGGTGACTTAACCAAGTCGTTAGGTGGCGCATTAGCTGCGGGTGAAAAACAAAAAGCAGATGTTGCTATTACAGACCAAACTATGGCGGGAGAGATTCAAAAGCTTCCCAAAGGAGTAACTCCTGACCAAAGTAAATACTACGCTTCAGCTATTCAAAATATTGGAGATGCTAATCAAGAAATTAAAGAACAGTATGATAATGGTGAAATTACTGCTACTCAATATAAGATTGCAGTAAACTCTCTTAATACTCAATATCAAATATTTAAAAATAATGCTACCTCTTATCAAAAGTCATATGATGACTTTATTAAAAAAGTAACTGATGGGAAAAGTGGTGCAACTACACAGCTTGTAGCTACTTGGGTAGATCAAATGGGTGGTATGAATAAGTCTGTTGGGTGGAATAAAGACTCCCAAACCCTTGAGTCTAGTTATGTTGCCAACGGGGAAGTAATTAAAAGTCCTGTTGCTAATGACTTATCTTTAATGAATTATTACAATACCGCTTTTGATAATAAACTTATTACAGAGGGTTCAAAGAGATTTGGTGAGATGATATCATCTACGGAAGATATTGAGGGGAATTTAAAATATGTTAAGGGTTATAGAAAAAACGCAGAATTTCAAGAATCTTTAACAGGTTATGCTAGGGCTAGTGTAGCTTCTGATAGAACCGGTATAGATGCTGCTGAATATTTAGCTGCTGAAAAAGGTTATAAGTTAGTCTCTGGGACTCCACAAAACGAAAAAGAGATACAGGTTCTAAACAATAAGAATGGTATTCCAGAAGTAGTAGATATTGAAAAATACAAAAAACTAGCAATTGATGGCTTTAAAGAAGATATTTTAGTTACTCTTGACGACACTTATAAAACACAGGAAGGTGGTAAGCAATACACCCAAGATTTTTCTGAAAATAAAAAAGTTGTTATGGGACTTATTTCAGGAAATAAAAGTGTTAATGAATATGTTAATTATTTAGATAAATACAATGCAGATAGTTATGTAACTAGAGAAGAAGCTTCTAAGTCTAGCGAAACGGTAACTATTAATGTTCCTGACCTTAACAAACCAGGTAAATTTAAAGAGAAAACAACTACTATTGCTGAATATGTAAAAAACAGACCGGAAGCAACTTTCTTTGAAAAAGATAAGTCAGGAAATTTAACTCCAGTTGTTTTAAACACTCCTGAAGATTACTTAACTTATGCTAATAAAGCTTCTGGATTAGATGATAAAACAATCTCCGCATTTAAACAAAGAGAAGAAGGTAATAAGTATTTTGAAGAAAATGGAGAAATAAAAGTTGATACACCTGCAGATAGAGCAGAGAAAATAAGAAAAGGAATTGCTCTTCCTGAATACATTGAAAGTAACACGCTTTCAAACACTACTCAACAAACTAGAACAACACCTATATCAACAGGCAGTTCTAGTGCTAGCAATAATAATGTTTTTAGAGCAATGACTCCTGAAGAACAAAAAGCAACTAAAAAAACCCCCATAAGCAATAACTAATGGATGAATCAAAAGCAATAGAGTTATTTGAGTTTTTCAATAAAGAAGGATACGATTTAGGAGATCAAGAAAACTTTTTAAATTCTTTTGATGATGAGGAAAAAAGAAAAGAGTTATACCAGTTCTTTAATAAAGAAGGATACGATGTTGGTAATGAAGAAGATTTTGTATTAAAAAAAAAAGATTCAGATTTACCTGTTCAAGAGGAAGTTACGGAATCTATTACAGAAGTGGAAACTCCAGCTATTTCATCGGAATCCTCATTAGATCCTGACATATTTAGAGAAATGACTACCGAAGAAAAGGTAGCTACTAGAAAAGGCACTCCATACGATGACACAGAAGAAAAAGATACTTTAATAGAAAGAACACTAGGTAAAAATGCAGTTACTGACTTTTTAGGAGATATGTATAGAGCTGGAGCTACAGGTTATCAACAAGGTCAATCTGTTGATGAAGCTCTTGAGGTTTTAGCCAAAGGATCTAGTGTTTCAGATCAAGACGTTGAAGAATATATTTCAGCTGTTCAAGAAACAGGTCCATATGCTGAGTCTGACGAAATGAAAGACTTTTATAACACTTATAATGAAGAGGGTAAAGGTATTTTTGGTGTTTTAAAAGGGTTATATAATAACCCAAGTATACTTCCAGAAGTTTTGGTGTCATCAACTGCTTCTATGATGAATCCGGCTACTGCTGCTGGAGGTGCTGCTGGTGCTGCTGGTGGTGCAGCGGTAGGATCAACAGGGTTCTCCGCAGGACCATTAGGGGTTTTTACAACTCTTGGAGGTGCAATATCTGGTTTTTTTGGAGGAGCAACTACAACTTTAGAAACCGCAATGACATTTAATGAGTTGCTTAGAGAAGAGTTAGGAGATAAAGAGTTTAATAAAGAGAATATAAAAGAAATATTAAATGACCCCGAAAAACTAAGCAGTCTTAGATTTAAATCTGTAGGTAGGGGAGCAACTATTGGTACTATTGATGCTATGACAGCTGGGTTAGCAGGCGCTGTAACTAAAAAAGTAGTAAAGGCAGGTGTTAAAAAAGGTTTAGCTGCAGCTGCTGGTGGAGGTGTAGAAATGGTGGGAGGTAGTTTAGGTGAAGTTGGTGGTAAAGCTGTAGCTGGCCAAGAAATGGATGTGGCTGACATATTTTTAGAAGGTGCTGCTGGATTAGGTTCTGCTCCATTAACTGTTGGCGCTAAACTATTTTCTAAAAACAAACCTAAATATACTATAAACGGAGGAGATGCCTCTAAGGAGGATGTTATAGGATTAGTAAACTCACTAAATAAAGATAATATAAAAGAAACGGTAGCAAAAATAGATATAAAAAATGATCCAGAAACATCTACATTACTTCAAAATAAATTAGATGATATTTCTTTAGAAACTCAAATACCTGCTAATATTTCTAATCCTGAAACAAGGACTAAGTTAGTTGAGTTAGAAAAAGAAAGAAAAAGTTTAGAGAATAACACAACTCAATCTGCAAAGAATAGGGTAATAGAAATAGATAACCAAATTAAAAACTTACAACAAGATGCCATTCAAGAGCAAGAAACAGGAGATATACTTGATGCTGAACCAGCCGAAAGTTTACAAGAAGTGGAAGAAGAAGTACGGGAGCCTTCTATCGAAACGGAAGAAGAAGCAGTAATAAAAGACTCTCAAATTCCAACAAGCAAGGAAATATATACTATTGAAACAGAAGAAGGTGAAGGAATTAGAACCGTAGAAATAACTATTAATAAAGACGGAAGTAGAAGTGTAGTTCAAAAAGTAGATGGTGATGTGGCTTCATCTGATAATATACCCGCAGCTAATACTTTAAATAACAATGAATATGTAGAAGGTTCTTTTGGACCTATAGTTGGAGAGGTAGAAGTGTTACCAATGGAAAAGGTTATGAATCCTAAGATGAAGGAGAAATTAACTACCAAGCAAAAACAAGAATTAGGCATAGATGAGGAGGTTAAGGTTTATGATAATATAAATGATGACTTAGAAGTATTTGGGGAGTTTACTAAAAACGTAGAGTCGGGAAGAGATTTTGGAAATTTACCAGGTGAAGTTCAAAACATTGTTGACCTAGGTCAAAGATTAGACGAGCAAGGAGTTACTGTTGAAGTTACTAGAGACCTGGGTATTGTTGATGGAAGACAAATACTAGAAGTTACAGCAAGCAACGGAGAAAAGTTTTTGATGTATAAGTCTAAAGGAACTGGAACAGGTGCGGCTTCTAAAGGTAAATGGGTTCCACTTCCAGGTTTTGCTAAAGACGGGTATTTTATTAAAGGCGCATACAATCCTGAAACAGGAAAAACATTTATACCAACTGAATCATTAAGCGAGGCAAACAATCCTAAGTTTAACAAGTATGGTAGTGAAACATTTAAAAAGTTAGCAGAACAATTAGAAAGTGAAACTACCGTTGAAGAAACTGAAGTGGTCAAAGAAGAAACCGTAAAAAGTGAGACCACAGAAAAAATACCAGAAAAAGAGAAAAAACAATATTTTGTTCCTGGTAAAAATAAAATATTTAATTTTTTAGAGCGTGCAAGAAGGTCTCTTTTTACTAAAAAGAAATTCTTATCTAAAGCAGCTTATGATAAAGTTGAAAATAGAGAGTCTCAAATTGCAGGTGACATTGATGAAATGAACAACATCAATAAAGATTATGAAAAAAAATTAAAGAAAATAAAAGATCCAGAACAAAGAAAAAAAATTGAAGAACAGTTAGATAGATTGTTTAGAGGGGAGGAAGTTGACTCAAAAGTAGATATTCCTCAAGAATTAAAAGATTCTTTAAAAGAAATGAGAGCTTTAATTAAAATGTTGTCTCAAAAATTACTAGACGATCCGTACTTTACTAAGGGTAAACCAGGGATGAGAGCTGAAATGCAAGATAATTTAGAAACTTACTTAACTAGAGCTTATAAAATATATGATTCTAAAAACTGGAAAGAGTCTGTGATGAGAGGAGATCAAGAACAAGTTTTAAATGATGCAAAAAATTATTTAAGAGAGCAAGAAAAAAGATTAAATCCTGAAGCGACTGAAGAAAGAATAGAAGAATTAGTTGATCTTAGAGTAGAAGACATACTAGAAGGAAAAGAAAATGATAACTGGTTATTTACTAGCTCAGACGTAACAGGCCAAAAATCATCAGAATTAAAAAAGAGAAATAAGTTTTTAAATAGTAATGATGTAGGGGCTGAAAAAATACGAGCTTTAATGGGTGAATACACCGATGTAGCCTCCAACTTTGTAAAATCAATTACTAAACTAGCTTCTTTAACAAATACAGCTGAAATGCTTACAAATTTAAGAGAGTTAGGTTTAAAAGAAGGGTGGTTAAGCACTGAAAGAACTAAAGAATTTAGTGACATTATAACCAATAAGCCTAAATTAGACAAAAAGGGGAAGCCAAAAACTACTGTAAGTGAAAAGTTTAAACCATTAGAAGGGCTTTACTCAACACCTGAAATAGCTGCTCAGTTTAATAATATGCAGCAAAACAAAACAATAACTTCTGGTATAGATGCCATAGATAAATTTTTGTTTGAACCTTATTTTAAGATAGTTTCACTTAATAAGTACGGAAAAACAATATTGTCTCCTCAAACTCACGCTATTAATTTCGTTAGCAATATGGGTTTTGCCTTTGTTAATGGACACGGAGACATTAAATCTTTCAAAGAAGCTTATAATGCTTTTCATAAGGATTTTAATAGAGATCAATACAATAAATATATTAGATTAGGTATAATAGACAATAATGTTCAATTAAAAGAAATAAAAGCTCTTTTTAAAGATGCTAATTTTGAGGACGGAATTACAAGTATAATAGATAAAAAAAGCTCAAATTTTACAAATAAAATAAAACAAATAATAAATAAAGGTAAAAGAGGTTTTGAAAAAGCTTATGGAGCTGAAGATAATTTCTGGAAAATATTTGGTTTTGAAAATGAATTAAAAAGATATGCAGATTCTGAATATGGAAAAAAACCAAGTGAACTTAATGAAACGGAACTAGCTGAAGTAGAAAAGATAGCAGCTGAAAACGTTAAAAACATATACCCTAACTATGGCAGGGTTTCAGATATAGTTCAAAAATTTAGAATATTACCTGCTGCAGGTTCTTTTGTTTCATTTACATACGAGTCTTATAGAACTGCATACAACACTATAAAGCTTGGAGTAAAAGAGATGAAATCTCCTAATAAAAACCTACAAAAAGCTGGAAGAAAAAGATTAATGGGAGCAGTTACTTATTTGTCAGCAAGAAACGCATTGTTGTACGCAAGCACTAAAGGAGCAGGATTAGCAGCAACAGGAATAATACTTGGAACACTAAGTAGTGACGATGAAAAAGATAAAACATCATTAGCGAAAAGATACTTATATGATTTTCAAAAGGCATCTTCTATTGCCCCACAAAAAGTAGGTGATGGTGTTTTTGAATATGTTGATGTAAGTGCCTCTGACCCTCACGGTGCTATAGATAAAATAATTAATCGTATATCAGAAAGCGAAAACCTAGAAGATGCTGCAATAAATGCATTTTCTCAATCAGTTTTAGAACCTTTTTTAGGTGGAGAAATGACTGCGAACTTAATATCTTCCGTAAGTAAAGGTGAAAAATTATCAGGAGCTCCTATTTATGAAAAGGCAGATCAACCAGAAGATAAGTTATATAAAACAATGGAATATGTTATTTTACAAATTCAGCCTGGGATTACTAAACAAGCCTATAAACTATATGATGCTGAAAAAAAGTTGAAAACAGCAACAGAAATGATGACTGGATTAAAAACATATAAATTAGATATTAAAGATCAGTTCAGGTATAAAGTAAGTAACTTTCAATATAAAGAAGAAAGCTTAAGAAATATTAAGAGAGCTTATAAAAAAAAGATAGAAGGTAAAACACCACAAGAAATAGAAAATATATATAAAGACTTTAAAAAAGATTATGATGAATCTATTAAAAGTTTTTATTTAGACTATAAAGCTGCAAGAGATGTTTTCGGGGTTAGCGCTGAAGATTTATATGATATAATGAAAGAAAAAAGGTTAAGCCAGTCTTTAATAAGTAATATAGAAGAAAACGACTTACCTACCTTATCTAAAGATCCTGATGAGAAAACAACTACAACAAAAAAAATAAAAGGATCTATAAAAGCTAGATAATTATTACTATATTGAAGGATGAGAACTTGCAATATTTGCAATCAATCCTTTCCTGATACTGAATTTCCATCTGCTGGAATAAAAAAAGGTAAAAGATACAGACGTAGACAATGCTCTAAATGTTACGGTAAAAAGAAAAGACACCGTAGATACGTCAATCAAAGATGGCTTAGAGAACTAAAAGAAAAAATGGCTTGTGAGTCCTGTGGATACTCTAAAGAAACACATCCAAAGTTTTGCACTCAAGCTCTTGAGTTTCACCATTTTGAAAAGAATAAAGATTTTGAAGTAAGTAATGGCGTACACAGGGGAATGGCCGTAAAGAAAATACAAAAAGAAATAGAGAAGTGTAAAGTGCTATGCTCTAGATGTCACGTTGAAGAACATTACTCATCGTGATCAATCAACTCATCTAAAATTTTAATTAGATTCTTACAAGACTTGTTTACCTCGTCTTGTTTTTTATCCATTAAACTTTCATAAATTTCATCAGTAGTATCGTTAAGCAACTTAGTAATGAAGTTAACGTATGTAGTGTGGTGTTTCATTGTTTTAAATCTTCTGAGTATAAAAACTCATCTCCTAATTTCTTATCTATTGTCTTAATAGTTCTATATATTTCTATACTTCTTTTTTTAACCTCCTCTTTTTCTGCCTTTGTAGAATCTATTCCTAAGTGAGCATACAAACTACAGTCAATCTCCAACAACTTATCTATCTTATCCTTATCAGTCCAAGTCTTGAACTTTAAAATATTTTCTATGTCTTCAAATTTATACCTCATAATAAGCCTTGTTTTTTTTCTCGTACCTATAATAAGCCTCCAAGTCATTGGGACTTAAATTAGCCCAATTATACACTTCGTTTTCGTACATCTTTTCTTTTAACACTTCTTCAAAATTGTTTCTTTTTCTATCCACTACATCATCCCACAACTTCAAGTATTGAATATACTTATTTTTTTTCTTTGTAGGCTCGTAATTAGAAACTACTTTTTGGTAATTTAATTCTAATTTATCTGCTACCTCTGGCAATGTGTAACCAGACATTATTAATTGATTTACTAATTCGTTGTCAAATTTCATTTAAATTTAATTTTAAGTTGATTAAGTCTAAGTATTCATCACTATCTATTTCCCTAATATCAGTGAATGAATATAAATTCTTATGTAGCTTAACACAATCCACTGAAAAAAAAATAGCATTTGGTTTGTGTATCACCCCACCATAAGTAGTGGTCTTGTTAGGGTCAAGGTTGTCTAGCTTCTTATTAATTAGTTTAGCAATAGCCATAGATTCTACCATAGAAAAGCTCTCTTGTAGCTTGTCAATGAAACCCTCGTCAACATCAAATATTTTATCCTCTATATACTTCTGTTTCAAAACCGTAGCCATTTAACTCTTTTAATCTATATTCTTGTAATTTAGATAACTTTCCTTTTTCTGTTTTAATCTCTGAAAATAAAACATTAGAGTCTTTTGGTATAGCAATTAAATCAGGTATGCCATTTTTATTAGTCTTAATTAGTTTAAGAACATAATACCCCTCTGCCTCAAGTTGCTTTATTCTCTTTGATTGTATTGCGCTTTCTTTCACGATATAACATTCTAACCTTAGAACCCAATCTAAAATCATTTGGGTGTTTCTTAACTAATAATTCAAGTTGCTTGTCAAGGTTCATTGTTATAAATTTAGTGAATTATATTTATTTAGTTCGTAAAAATATTTAGTAATTTTCTTGTTATTGTCAAATTCTGTTCTATAAGGAGCAAACTTCGGAACAATTTCAGAAGTAATAATCTCCGACTTTAAATCGTTTAGATCATACATATAAATACCCGAAGAGTCTTTAACCAGGTAAAAGGGTTTCTTATTTATGGCTTCACCAACCATTAATAAATTATAAAACTTATCTACTTGTATATAGTGAGTATCATAAACAACATCCCTAATCTTAATCTCTATTATAGAGATGTCATTGTATGCATCAAACACTTGATATTCATTCTCAGTTGGTTTTAACCCCCTATTGTAGTTTTCATTCAACTCTTTAATTAATTCAAGCTCTTTGTTTTTCATTTCCACTGGTTTCTACCAACTAACATTCCAATAATGCCATAGTTAGCTATATCAATAAATGTATCTTCTTGACTCTCACCAGGAACATAAGCCTTGCCATTCTTAATTAAGTTCTTTAACCTGCTTATCTTATCAGTTAATCTAATTGATAAACCTGTTAAAGCAAACTTTTTATCTTCTGACTTTTTCAAATCACCCCCCAAGGCAATATTATTCAAACCATAATCCATTTGCTTTCTCGCAAACAACTCATACATCTCTTGCTGTATGTCTTTGAACTCCTTAGATAACTCAGGATATTCTTTTTCAAACGTCTCTATTTCTGTCATTTTTATATTTGTTTATTGGTATTTTATATTTATTATCTATTTTTAGTAAATCTATTATTTGATGACAAGCCTTTGTGCTTTTAATGTAATATTCTTTTTTAGATAATTCAGGATTATTTATTTTATGCATTTCATCAACCCTGCAAACATTTACCAAATTATCGTATATTTGGCATTGGTTTTCTTCGTCTAAATGAATACATCCTCCATCGCCTCTGTCTGGTAAATAACCTGACTTACCAGCAATCATACAACAAGCTCCGCATCCTGAACACAAAAACTCTGTCATTTTGTTTTGTTTTTGTAACTTAAGTAAGCTCCTTCAATATTAAACCCACTCCCACACTTAGTACAGTCTCCTTGGAAGTAGTTAACATATTCTCCTCTTGGTATACAGTACCAATTATTATTATAAGGGTTGAAATGATATATTAAATTAAACTGTTCCATATTGTTATTATTTTTTGACATCCAATACCATTCCTTTTTAATCATATGAAATAGTTTGTGATCCTTTTTGTAAGTTTTCAATAGCCCATAATGGCTGTAGGTTAGTGTAATGACATAGATCATATGTTTCTTCTTCTGTATGAGCTAATGCTAATGGCTTAATGTGATCTATATGCCACTCACCGTAATTATCCCAGCTCATTCCTTCTCTAAATTGATTGCTAATGTGTTTTCTGACCTCATCAAAACTACATCCTAATATGTCTGTAGTCTTACCCATCTTATCAACAATACTTTTTCTTATTCTACCCCTTAAATTTAGTTTCATTTTGTACAAAGGGTCGTTGTCTCTTCTGTTTTTTTCCCTTTTATTTATATCAGCTCTATGTTTCTTAGCGTAATCAGAATTGTAAGCAGAAATATGTTCTTTATTATTAAGTCTCCACTCTTTAATAGCTGACGCTTTAGCATCTCTATGATTTTCCTTATTCCTTTCGTAATGCATACGCAAGTACTCTTTCTGTTTTTCTTTGTCTTTATATGGCATAATCTCTTTTAAAATGTCTTAGTGTGTAATCTTTCTTTCCATTAACAGCTTTGTATATCATCTTCTCAATACCTTTCTCGGAAAATATCCAGTAAATGTTATTATGCATTCGCTCCTTTGTAGTCATACGATCACGACTCTGCCAATAACTAGTAGCACTAAAGTCAATATTGTAATAAACCAAGAAGTCTGCTTTTCTTAATGATATTCCCTCTCTACCACTCACAATCTGTAGAGCAATGTTCTTATCTGTGCTGTCAAACTCCTCAAGTGTAGTACATAAACTATCACCAAACACTTCCCTTAATGCTATTAACTCAGCTTGAAACTTATAAAAGATTCCTATCTTCTGACCATCAAACTTTTCCTTAATAAAATTAGCCTTACTTAAGTCAAGCACAACTCTTTTTCCACTCTCAAACTTCACCGTTCCACTATACATCTGATGCATCTTAGTCATTAGCTTAACAGCAGTATCGCCAAGTATATACTCTCCATCTATCTCATAAACTAAATCTTTTCTAAGTACACTAATCATATCTGTAACCTCTTGACTAATAGGAACCAATAACACCTTCTCATTAATAGTAGACTTAAAACCAGCCTCCTTTTGACTATATGAAATAGTATAAGGCTTCATCTCTTCTATAATCTCAGTAAGCCCATTGCTATAATCGTTTATGTTATATCCATTGATCTTTTTCTGCACTACCCTTACATACTCCCCAGCAAACTTATAAAAGCTTCTGTATTTACTAAAAGGATTTCCAGGCACACCATACACCTGGTGATACATTTGAGAAAAACTCTCCGGAGTAGGAGTCCCTGACATTAAAATGACATATGGTTGATGGTCTTGTATTAATTCTTTTACAGTCTTAGCTCTTTTGCTAGGCTTCGGAAAAGCTCCCATTGAATGAGCTTCGTCACAAATAATGACATCCCACTTTATGTCCGGTATCTTGTGAATGCTTTCATAATTAATAGTAAACATTGTAAAATTAACAGGACACATTTTATCATAATCACTAGAGATAGAGCTTATAGCTTTTTTCTTAGTGATGAATAATACGTTTTCAACTTTTAACTTTTCACATATACCCAAAGAAGTTAAGGTTTTGCCTGTTCTAACCTCCATAGATAAGTAAAGTATCTTTTTATTTTTAAGCACTTTTAATCCTTTTTCAATGATATTTAACTGATAATCTCTAAATTTCATAGCAATTTTTGTATTTTAACACATTTCTCATAATCTTCAATGTCTGTAAAATATTCCAACATTAATTCAATCATCTCCTTATCATCAGGATATAACGGATCGTGAGCAAATAATATATCTACATTAACCACACCTAAATCCATTTCCTCTAAAACTTCCTCTATTCCCATACCATCAACCACCATTTTGTAAGTGTTGGTAAAAGCAATATGTAATCTTTGTGGATCTAACTGTATCATATGCTTAATGTTCCATTGGTTTCTAACTCGTGCTTACTCCTTATTCTAATCCATTTTCCAGTCATATCTTTACCCTCTTCGGGTTTTACACCTGTCTTAAAAACAGCATAAGAATTTAGCCATTGATAAAATTTAATTCTCGAAACAGTCATTTTTGCTTTTGGGGCAAAGTCTGGATTCTCTGATATAAAATCAAGATACAACTCCTGCTTATAAACTTTAAAACCTTTATCAAAGTCTTCGTTTAAACTCTTACCATCCAATAATCCAACCCACTCTATAAATTCATAACAAGTCTCAGCAGATAATTGACGTATTTTAAGATTAACAAATGAACTTTTTACCAATCCCTTATTCATATAATACTGTAGACAGTAAATCATATAATTATCAAAACTACACCACTCATTATCGGTCCACTCACCAAACATTAACTTGCCAAACTCATCGTAAGGAGTAAATGACTTATTGTAGTATTGATTTAATTCTAACTCCCACTTTCTTCTTTCAAAAGAATTACCCTTTCCTTTTATAGCGTAGTTAGTAGTAATAGCAACTTTTGGTGACTTTTTAAAAGGAATCTTAATAGCATCCTTGTTTTTCTTCTCTAAAGTCAATCCTTCTGTAATCACACTAAATAATCTCTCAAAGTCAAAGTGTTTTTTTACATCATCAAAACAAAGTATCTGAGTGTCAGCAGAAACTAATTGATAGGCAAAAGACTTTTGGAAATCAAAACCCTTTCCATCTATAACTACTAACTTCTTCATATGTTGTAGGGCATTCATAAACAAACCCTTACCTGTTCCTCCTTCTGGATTATCACTAATCACCTCATCATTTAATATCACTGCTGGGCAGTAAGATAAATTCTTATATCCGTGCATTAAATAACCTATTGTGCTTTCAGTAGATTCTATTCTCTTTTGGTTTTTAGCACAAATATTAGATATAAACTGTTTGTAATCACATTCTATTGATTCACACTCTTTAAAATCTCTATCTATAACGTGATCCTTCCAAACATAACCACCTAAATCAATATAATCAATAGGTGTTACAGTGTCATTAGTAATTTTAACTGCACAATTTTTATAATATATGTAAGACTCATTTTTAGTATCCTCAATAAAGAAAACATTTATTGAATCTAATAATGTCAAAAACTCTTCCCTAAAATATTTAGTATGTTCTGCAAAATAATTGTATATCTCTATGTCGTCTATGGTAAGTAAGTGAGTAAGTATAAAGTCTTTGATTTGTTTCTCAGATGCGTGATCAATTAAATTGTTAGTGACCTTTACAAAAACATAATTCTTACTTCCTTCAGGATTGTACTTGTAAAAACCATTATCTTCTAAAAACATTTTAAACTTTACGTGAAATATTTTAATAACACCCTTTTTACTTTTGGTCCAAAACTTGTTATCAAAACTCTCTTCCTCAACTCTATCAATTACACTATCTAAAACTTTCTCATCTACTTCGTCAAAGTATTTCTTGATATCAGTCTTTGATTTGCCTTTTAAAATATTTGACTTAATCTGGTTTATCTTCTCAGAATCCTCATAAACTCTTGTTCCAAAATTAGATAAGTTGGCATAAGCAGAGTCAATAGTTTTTTTAATCTCGTTTATAGTAAAGTCTTGTGACTGAAACCCATTCAATACATACTCAGCAAGAGATTTCTCTATACCAAAGTCATTAAATGATGATGCCAATATAAAAGCATTTTGATTTCTTTGACCTTCATTCATTGGGTATTTTTTCTCCCACCACTTTACTAAAATCTCTACAATCTTAGTTTGATCCGTAATAGGGATTGTGACTTCTTTATTCTCCATAACTATTGGAGTGTCAGTAATTTTATCCCAAATCAATGAGTCTTCATTGATGTGTATTAAAGGATCGTAGCTCTCGTAACAAACCCTTGATATGTTTTTAGATGTGCTGTCAAAAAACTCTGAATCAAAATATTGCTGTAGAGCCATAAAATATTTAACGTGGTTATCAACATCAGCAGGGACCTTGATTAAAACCTTAAGGCCCTTGCCGGATGGTGATATGAAAACACAATAAACAAACTCATCACTAATTAATTGTTCTCTATGTTGGTGTAATTTCTTTTGGGTATCGTACTTGTCGAAGTCTAAACATATCAAACCACTATGCTCCAAAATGGAATCATCGTTTCTTTTGTTAAACTTTCCACTAAAACATATAGCAGGTAACTCTTGCTTTAGTTCATTAATTCTTTTTTTGTCTTTTTCTGTTCTAATCCTCTTAATAAGATCTTCTGAAGTCCCATTACTTATTCTTTCTATAATGTCTTTAACAGGTAGGTGAAAAGGTTGGGTGGTATCCTTTATGTTTTTAAATATGGTGATGTATGACATACTATGACGATTTTAAAATTCTTAACTTACTGATTTATAGCTTCTTTATACTATTTATGACGTAAATGACGACTTCTATAAGAAAAAATAATAAAAAAAATAAAGTAGTATACCCAATTATATTTATTATAAATAATTCTAAAAAAGTCGTCATAGTCGTCATATTAGTTTTAGAATGTAACTTCCTCAGTTTTCTTGGTAGGTTCAAACGTGTCTAGTTCAACGTATTTCTTTCCAGACTTTGAGGTGTTAACATTTAAGTTAACCCATCCATTTTTGTTGTTATCCTTAAGGAATACTATCGCATCCTCAACTTTAACAGACATTGATCCAACAACCCAGTCAGGTTGATTATCTCGGGTTTTAAAAATAAACCCATCAGCAAACACTTTTTCTTTGCTCATAACTATATATATTTAAATTAATGTCTACAAATTAACTAGTGTAGACTTCTAGTGTAACTCTTCATAAATGAAGAACTCTTCTATATTCTCAGTGGAATCTTCACTGAAAAAATTATTGTAAATACCCAATGCCTTCTCCACCTTATCTTCTCCGCTGTCAATAAAGTCTTGTGTGGGCTCAAATATTCCAAGCATCTTATTTACTTTATCTATGGCATAAAAGACTACAGGTACTCCAAATAACTTTTGGTATATGTAAGCTTGACTATCGTAATTATACTTCTTTGCAGAATACTTAAACTTAGATATATCAGACGTTGTTTTGATATCTATAATTCTATCTGGATGAAGTATATCAGCTTTTCCCTTCCACATAGCTCCTTGTATTTCTCTAATTGCAGGCACTTCGTATCGGTTCTTGCTATTGTATATGGCTTCATAAAAACTTAAATTGCTTTTCATTATCTCCACCAACTCATCCAAGTGATCAGCTTCCTGTTGTAATAACGCAATAGATAAACCTGTTTCCTTTAATTGATCTTTATAGTTCTTAGTGTTTCTACTAGTAGAGTCAATAATTACAAAATCATCTAACTTATGAGGCTCTAACATAGATACGTGAAAGTATCTACCTTGAACCATAGCTTTAGTTTCCTTAGACTGCTTTCTAAAGTTTCTAGGGTCATTTAACAGACTGTAAATATCTGAATTAGATAAGAACTGTCTGCCAAAATCTCCATAGTAATCTTTGTCTTCTTGTAGCTTAAGGAGAGTTTCCTTAACATCAAACATAAGTCTTGATAGTTTTAATTGCTTTTGCAGATAAAATATACTTCTTCTTTAATCTGTCTACTACTCCATCAAAACCTAAGTGCTTGTTGTCTACAACATACTTCAAACAATCTTCCCACTTATCATCACTAATATCTAACTTAGCTTTTTCAGTATATGTTGTCTTGTGATCATTGGTATTGTCTGGGTCATTAGTATCATCTATTAATAATAAACCATTTAAGGCATATTTTCTAGAATAAGAACTACTGCTACCAAAACTCTGAGCAATATCCATTCCCTTTCTAGATGGATCAACACCTGCACACGCAGTAACTGAAACACTTTGATCTGACTTATTATCCATTATAGTAGCAGTTGTAATTATAGTTACAATACCACCACACTCATTAATTGAGTCTGATAAAGTAATAGACGCATTGTGCTTTTTAAGTATAGGCTTTAAGGCCTCAAGTATGTCCTCGCAAGAACGATACTTGTATTTACCAAAACTATTGTATTGGTTCTTTGGAGCTTTCAACTCCGATTGGATTTTCATTAACTTTTCCATTGATTTGATTTAATTGTTTATGTAATTTACTGTACTTACTTAGTACCTTCTCTTTTCGTGTTTTGTAGAAAAGTAAAGACTTTCGATTGTTATCTTGGTAACAATTCCTAATTTTTATAAATAAACTGTCTAGTTCAACCTCACACTCATTCATTAAGACATTTAATCGACCCACAACCCAACCCTTCTCTAAAAAGACATCGTACTCATCATCTGCTATCTCATCGTAGTATGGAGAGAAAGACTTAACAATAGTAAAATTATCTTTTTCTTTATTTATCTTAACGCCCTTATGAATAACAGCTTTTTCATATTTGCTGTTGTCCATATATATAGTTGTTTTTATTGATTTGGCTTGACTCCAAACCTCTTCTAGACTGAACATTTTAATTCTTTTATAAGATCTCTTAAATCGCTATCTACTCTCATTTCATTTCTAATCTTATCTTGTCCGTATAAAATATTAGAATGAGCCATCTTGTGATTATGCTCACTAAAAATGTAATCCTGTATATAACAAGGTCTTATATTTCTATCCTTACATAGATAGAAGTAAATCTGCCTAGCATCAATGTGATTTCTCTTTTTTGATTTGTTAAATAGACTGTCGACTGGTACTTGGAGCTTCTCCACTACCACCTTCTCTATTTTCTGAAGTGCTTCTTCTTTCGTCATTTGATTGATAATATTCATAGTCATAAAAATCCTGACTATTTATTGTTATTAAATTATAATATTCTCTTTTACTGTAACCCATTTCAGGTCGCTAATATAATATTTGTCTATGTAATATCCAAATTTAGTCAGATAAATTATCCCATAAAAGTTGTAACTCTCTGATTTTTATATAGTTAGGATTATCTTTTAATTTTTCTTTTAAAATTGACTCAGAAATCCAATTTACTTTTAATCCCTTCATTGTGGTATCGCTTTCGTATTCCATTTTTCTATAGTTTGTTCATTAGTTGAATCGTCAATATAATAAATATATCCATTCAATTCAACATATAAACTATCTTTTGATCTTATGTCTATTTTCATAATTTATTTTTTAACTGTAAAAAACTGCATAAATAGTTTGGGTTAGCCCACTTTCGTTAGTGCCTTGTTCTTTTCTTTGAGTTGTTTAATACTTTTTCTCTGACTTTCCACCATTTTTCTAGCATTTTCAAGATCGTAAATTATTGATTCCTTTTGATCGTCAAACTCCTTTTGTTTTTTTTGAGCCTCTTCTCTAAATGATTTTTGAATCTTATCAACTTCATTCCTTCTTAAATGTAATTCTTCTAACAATGAAGAGTACTTATATTGCAGTTCTAATACGAACTCGGTGTCTATTTTAAATTTATTTTTATTCATTTTATTTTATTTTTATTCATTTTATATTAATTTATCATCTTTATACTCGTCATACTTTCGATCTTCATCTTCATACTCCTCTTCTGGAAGTAGTAAAAACTCTAGTTCATCAATGACTTCTTTTATTAAGTCGTCACTTACATAAACCTCAAGCGTAGAAGTATATCCTGCAATATAATCACCTACCAACACATCAATTATGTCGTCCTTTTTTATAAAGATATTTTCTTGTTCTATTATTCCACCTACATCCTCTTCCTTTAGTACATATATCTCAAAACCATCTGCAGACCTCGAGCTATATAAACTTACATCGGTTAAGTCTGTATATTCGTTTCTTATTATTACGTTAGCTATTTCTTTTTCCATTTTAATTTTCTCTTGGTTCTGTGTGTTCTCCACAATCGGAGCAAATATCTGTCCATTTGATTTCTGCTCCACAACATTCTGATTCTTCCATTATACCCATATTAAATGCTCGTTATACTTTAGTAACCATTCTCTTTTTAAGTCATCGACATAACCTTTATGTATGGCATCCATACAGATCTCTCTCCTTAATTCAGTTACTCTTTTTTCGACATATCTTCTATGCTTAAATCTTCTATTTAGTTTCATAAGTCTTAATATTCATTTGGTTTGCGTAGAGTCTAAAAAAATACTCTTTGCTAGTTATTAAATTATTAGTCCACAACTCTTGCAGATACTCTAAAGTGTTATTTTGTTCTTTCATTTATTTATTTCTTTGATTAGTAAATTTTCTGTTTCATTTAGTGAGGTCAAATAATATTCAGCATAAGCCGAATCGATTGCACCACTGTTTAAGTCTTCTAGCATCCAACTTTTAATGTATTGTACATTTTCAAGTGACTGGATCGTGTTAGCCCTATCTTTGCAAGATGTAGCCATCATTAGGATTAAGCCTATTGCCGTAGCAATGCACAATTTTATAAGTAGTTTTTCTTTCATATCTCTGCATCAAATCTACATTCATCACAGTCTGGATTTTCGTCAAAGAATTCTTTTAACTGCATCCCTATCTCATAATCTGCATACTCTGACAAATCCTTTTCACTCACACCAAACTCCTTTTTTATTTTATCATTGTAGCCTGATTTTTCATTGAACATTTTATCTACCTTTTCAATAGATTGTTTGTTTATACCTTCAAGCTCTGAACATATCTCTGCATAACTATCTCTATACACTACATAATTTATGTAGTTTGATTCTCCTCCGACTGCACCAAATCTTTCGTGTGCATCGCTACCTTGAACAGCAAACATAAATTTACCATTCACATCTCCGTCATAATATCTTCCCATTTTAATTTAATTTTAGTTTATAATTATTTTATTTATATTTTATTTGATTTTTAATTGTTGTATTGTTTTATAAATTCTACTACTGTTTTGTATAATGATTCTATATTTGTTTCTAACAAAGCATCATTAAGTTTAAAATTTAAATCATCACTATTTTGAAAATCTTTAAAATTTAAATCATCAAAACATTTAATTACAACTGGCATCAGCCAATCCCAAGAGGTGTGGTATTTCATTGAATCAATAGGTACTACCTCATTACCTTGAGGAGTGATCTGTGTCATTACTGAATTATCGTTAGGGTCTCCATAGTTCATACCCATAAATTCTGCTATGAGTTTATTATTCTGTGTCATAGTATATAGTTTTGTTTCATTTGGTTTTTAATTGTTTCTATTTTATCATTCTCTTTTTTAAACCAACTCTCTGTTTTTAGCAGTTGATCCATTGTGAATCCAGACAACCTTTCAGTTGAGTAATGCATCTTAGATACTTCCTTGTTGAATAGTTTTCGTGCTAAATTTTGCACGTCTTGTATAATATTATTTTTATTCATTTTATTAATTTTTTTAAATTTTCTATTACTTCGTCCAGCATTTCGCCATCAGATAAATAGTAAGGACTTTCACCATCTTGTGAATGCTTGCAACTACTAGCGAATTCAATTATTTTTTTTATTTCTTTTTTCATAATTTAGTTATTATATATGCGTGTAATATTGAAGCAAATAAAGCTATTGCGAAGTATATTAACACGTCTGTTGATTTAGTTGTAAAATCTGTTTTTTTCATTTGTTTTTAATTATAAATCCTGTTTGATCTTGCTTTGCTTCTGTTCCTTTTGCAAGTAGTCCCAAAACAACGTTTTTATATTTAGTCATTTCTAGATCTGTTTTGTCTCCGTCTACCACCTTAAAACCTTTGTATGTTTTGGGTAATTTATCCATAAATACAGCCGACACATTGCACCCACTATTTAAAGCCTCCACAACTTCGTGTTCATTGTCTTCTTTTCTTGATAGTGTCAAATGGTATCTAGTCCCCAAATATTTTTTGACCTTGCCAATTATAGCTGTATAATCATAAACAATAATGTTTTTATATAAAGGATCTGTTAATAAGTCAACGTTGCAATGTTTTTTCAATTGATAAACAAAATCTATATCACTGAACGTGTTTAGTCTTAAAGCTACATTTTCACCACTTGAGGCAATTTGATTAATTTCATTAGCCAACTGAAAAAGAAACATCTGTTTATTATATAAATAATAGTTTGTTTTATTGATTCGAGCCTCTGAGACATTTTTAAATTTACCCCTTCCTGCCTGAACTAGACACGCTAACGCACAACCTTTTGAGGCCTTCGGGCATACGTTAACCCCTTTTTTATTATGGTTGTAAGGTGATAAACTTAAATTGTAGGTTTTAAATTCGTTCTTATCTGTCTTAGTGTTTCCACCCTTAGATAGCAGGTTTTTAACTGGTTTATATTCTAACATAGTGTATTATTTAATTATTAATTTCGTCAGCTAATATAATAAAAATTTTATTAGTTTGACAATTTATTTTATTTATTTATTGTTAGCCACAATAATTAATACACCATTCATCAAACATCTGTATCAATCTTCTGTTCTTATTCATTTCTTCGCTATAATCTAAACAGTCAATGAATTTATCTTCCAATTTCCGAACTTCTTTTTGTCCGAAATTCTCATACAATCCTTTTGTTTTAGCTATTTTAATTAATTTGTTTTGCTCTTTTGTTAATGCTTTATCAATATTCATATCTTTAAAAATGTTTCTTCGGTTTTCATTCCGAAATCTAGGGTAATAGTTCCAGCAAAATAGCTATTGCCGTTTATTTTATCAAACCATTCTTTGGCGTTTATATCAATTGTTTTCATTTTTTTTATTTTAAATTATGTTTCTATTTGTTTTTAAATTGTTATCCAGTCAATAATATATTTAAATTCCTTTTTAGTTATCATTCTATCTTGTAGCAATGTGTCAAAACAATTTTTTAAGCTCATTTCGGGGAATATATTTTGCCAATCTTTACATTGTTTTAATATTTCAAATCTTCTTATTCTTTTCATCTGTTTTTAAGTTTAATTATATGAAAGGCCATAAATGACCAGTAATTGTCAATAATTTTGTTTTCTAGTTCTTCGCTTAACGTGTCCACCTCTAATAAGTTTTTAGATAGTTCTAATATCTTGTTGTATTGGTGTGGAATATTAATTGCAGATGGCAAGCCCTGCAACCAATTTGCAAAACGATCCTGCAAATTAGGGTATCTTAATTGGTTATTTTTATAGTTAAATTCTACTTCGAAACAGTCAAATAAAAACTCTAGTTTTTCGGTTGGTGTCTCTGTCTTGATGTCGTACTCTGTCCCGTCTATTGAGTCAAGTATATAAGATTGAATATTATTTAAATATTTCTTTGAATTAGTTTTTAGCATTTTGTTAGGTTTTAATTAAAATAAATCTGTTAATAATTTTACTATTTTAAATTCGTCTTCTAGTTTTCTAACTGTTATATTTATTTTTTTCTCCATAAATAAAGAAGTGTTTAAATCTTTGCTATCAATGTTTAGTTTGTTGCTTAGTTCCTCAGATAATGTTTGAATATCAATTAAAGACATTTGCAATTTATATAGTATATTTTCTTTCATTTTGTTAGGTTTTAAAGGGGCTAATTAAAGCCCCTTGTTAATATTATTTTAATAAGCTAGTTAATAGCTTTATTTTCTTGATTTCATCTTCTAAATGTTCAACAAGATTATAAACGTTATTGTCAATTAAATAGTCATTTGTTAAATCTTTGCTACTGACATTTAATTTTGTGTTTAATTCACTTATAGATATAGACATATCTAATGTTGTTCTTTTAAATTCATAGCTTAAATTGTCTTTTATTTTTTCCATTTTGTATTATTTATTTGTTGTTTTCGTCAGCTAATATAAAAACAAACACTCCTTAAAACCTAATTTAATCGTGTTTTGTTTAACCCTTTTGAATCCTGGATCAACAGAGTAACAACAGAGGAGAAAAAAACTTTAGTAACCTTAAACAAAAACTATTACTTTTTACACCAACCCAACAGAGGAATAACAGAGATAAAACAATATTTTTATTTATTCGCCTTAAATATGGTCGGGGTTTTATTCCTTTTGTAAGTATGTTTAAATACTTTTAAACGTTTTAAAACGGATAATTTAATTGTATTAAATACGGGTACGGGGTACGGGTAACGGGTCAACCCGTTGCTAGTCAAACGTAACGAGCAACAGCAACAGCACCCACGACAGCAACCCCCAACACCCACAGCAACCCCCACAAGATCGGCAAAAAATCCACCAAGACCAACCAAATCAACACCCCCACCCAACAAAATAAAATCATTTTACTATACACACACACGTCTATATCATAGTATATAGCCCCCAAATTATATGTGTTTCGTAACTTTTTAAGCCAAATATGACGACTCTTGTCATAAATATGACGACTTTATGACGACCTATTACTTTAGATAAAGTACTCTAACTTATTGATAATCAATTATATATTAATTAACTATGACGACTATGACGACTTTTACTATAAATAATTAAAAAAAATAAAATAATATAAAAGAGTAAAACATATATTTTAAATTTCGGACAAAAACTAGTCATTCTCGTCATATTGTTTTTTTATTGGAGTTTATTTGTGTGGCTTAAAATATTTTATATATTTGGATAAAATTTAATCAAATGTCATACACTCCAAAAGATCTCGTTTTACACGAGGAGGCCAGAACTAAACTAAAATCTGGCATTAGAAAAATCAGCGAAGCAGTTAAGAGCACATTAGGTCCAGGCGGTAATACTGTTGTTATAGAATCTCCGGCACATACACACGGAATAACGGTTACTAAAGATGGCGTTACGGTTGCCAAGGCTGTACAATTACTTGACCCAGTGGAGAACCTTGCGGTTCAGATGATGAGGGAGTCTTCTCAGAACACTGCGAATATAGCGGGTGATGGAACGACTACAGCCATTGTTTTGGCGGAGTCAATAGTCAAGGAAGGTCTTAAGCACTTGGCTGAAAATAACATTAGTTCCAATAAATACATTAAGTCTATTAACGAGTATACGGACAGGGTGATTAAAAACTTGGAGTCGGTGTCAAAGAAACTATCTAAGAAAGGTTTGTTGGATGTTGCGACTATATCAGCGAACAACGACAAAGATCTTGGTAAAATAATTGCAGATACTTATTTAGAGGTAGGTACTGATGGCGTGGTCACGGTAGAGAATTCTCAGAATGACCAAACTTTTAGTGAGGTTCATAAAGGTATTCAACTTAAGAGAGGGTGGGGTGCCAACTCTTTTGTGAATAACCAGAAGAAAGACGAGTGCGTGCTTGACGATTGCTACGTACTGTTATCGGATCACGTCATTAGTAACGTACTTCAGATTGAGAATGTGTTGAAGCCCATTATTAATGGTGGACATAAGCTACTGATCATTGCTTCGTGCAGTGCCAATGTGATGAATACATTGTCGGCGAATGTGGTGAGAAACGGATTGAAGCTTTGTCAGATTGAGCCTCCTCAGTTTGGTTACAAGCGTCACGAGTTGATGAACGATATAGCGGTAGCGACAGGTGGGAAGTATTTTGCTGAAGAGACTGGTGATGACCTCAACCTAATTAGAATGGAAGATTTAGGTAGGATAGACAAGGTGATAGCAAGCAGAGACGAAACTATTATGATAGGTGGCCACGGTGATGAGGCTGTCATTAAAGAAAGAGTAAAAGAGTTAAAGGTTCAGAAGGACAATACGAAATCTAAGCCAGAGGTGGTGTTTATGAGTGAGCGAATAGCTTGCTTGAATGGTGCTATTGGCGTAATATACGTTGGCGGTAATTCAGACATCGAGCAGAAAGAGAAGTACGACAGGGTAGATGATGCAGTGTGTGCAGTTCGATCAGCACTAGACGAAGGTATACTTCCTGGGGGAGGCGTGACATTATGGAGAGAAGGTCATAAGTTACTAGATGGAGAGGATCAGTTGGCTGCAGAGAATTTATCTGAGTCGATGAAAGCTCCCTTCAGAACAATTATGATGAATGCTGGGTTGTCTGACGGGGACATTAAAGAAATAGAAGGATTGGTAAGCAATTCAGATTCCAAGATGGGTTACGATGTTAAGGACGGTATGTTTGGAGATATGTACAAGATGGGGATATTGGACCCATTGAAGGTAACGAAGAACGCACTTAAGAACTCAGTATCGGTAGCAACAACAATATTAAGTACTAACGCCATCATTACAATGGCACGAGAAATAAAATAAAATGGAAACACTAAAAGATTTAGCAGAAAAACATTACTCTAATATTCATTATTCGTTTGATGTATATTACTATCCAGGTTATGATGATATGTATGTAGGTAATTTAACAAACATCCTTCAAATAAATGGTTATAGTTTTAAATTGAACGCACCAACAATAGAAGAGTTGGTTAAAAAAGCAGATCAAGCTTTAGAAATATTCAAAACAGCAACAGTAGACGATAGTAGTATGGAACAAATGTTAGCAGAATTTAATTATAATAACAATAAAAACTAAAAAAATGAGATCACTAGAAGATTGCTATGAAGAAGTAGAAACAGAATTACTAAACGGGCACACTAAAAATCCTGATTTAATGAATCTAGCTATACAACTACAACGAAATGATGTGCTAGCAGATATCGAAGAAAGGTTAGAAATATTAACCTTAAAAATAAGTGATACCAACGAAAAGCTTGATAATATAGCTTTTAATTTATCTGAGATATCAAAGGATATAGTATGAGGACACCGCACAGTTTAGAGATAGTTAAATACGATTACAATGGTAAAGACATTGTAATTAGTATGATAAAAGTATTAGACGAAAAAGGTGAGTATATAAAATTTGCTAAACTAGACAAAATTACACCATACTTATCTAAATACCCAATAAAATTCAAATGAAAAAACTAGCAATAATAGGTGGCTTAAGTTTAATGTCAACGGGAACGGCTAGTATGTTGTGGCATAAACAAAAACTTGATTTTAATCCAAATACAATTGCTTTAGCTACAGGAGGTTTTTTTGTGGTAGTAGGAATAACATATAGAATACAATGAAAGAAAACAAACTGCTAATGATGCAGAACCAAATAAAATCGATAAATGCTGCATTGCAGCATTTAATAACCTTATCTCTTGCGACTGAAAAAACGTTAAAGGCTATGCCTGGTTACGAAGAAGCGGTAGAAAAAATGAAAGAAGATGAAGCCGATAAATAAGTACATTGTCATTACTCCAGTTACGGAGGAGTTAAAAACAGAGTCTGGGTTATTATTGTCTCAAACTGATGCGTTTGCGTTCAGGTACAAGAAGGCTACGGTAGTAAAGCCAGGGACTGAGGTGAATACTATTAAGGAAGGTGATGTTGTGTATTATGACAAAGCTCAAGCACACGAGGTGATCATTAATGATCAGTCGTATGTGGTTATTCAAGAGCGGGACGTTGTTGTTGTTTTATAGACTTGTTTAGTTTTAGTATTGCATTTCGATAAACTTTATCCATATACCTTACGTCATCTTTAAATATAGGATTGATTTCAGCTGATTCAGCTATTTCTTCACCGTTTAGTTTTTTATATATGTTGTTAATTGCTCTTTTACCTTTGAAGGTTACTTCATATAGTCTAGCTTCTTTACCTTGTTTTTCTCTCCATATGTGAATGTATCCACGTTCTATTAAGCTTTTAAAACGAGTGGGGTCCCAAGACATAATCTGCCCATACTTATGGAAGTGTGTTTTAGTAAACAGTCTTTCTGAGTAAAGGAAGAACATTATATCTAAGTCAGCTACGGTAAATCCGTATTGTTTCTTTGCCCAATAACGAATGATTCTCCAATACTTGAGGTAGTCGTGAGATGGCTGTATTCTGTCGTGAGGTTTCCTTACAATCTTTTTCATATCTTTGCTAAATATAATGAAAGATCGGATATTATTAGTGTTATTGGTAGGATTTATATTCGGTTTTATTTATGTAATCGAAGAAATAATTAATTATGGCAAGAAAAAAAGGAAACAAAATTTGCCCGGCAGGAATAGCTTGGGCTAAGAAAAAGTTTGACAAGTATCCGTCTGCTTATGCCAATATGGCGGCTAGTAAATATTGTAAAGACCCTAAATACGGAAAATGAGTAAGTTAAGTCCAAAACAAAGAAAGATTGCTAGGTTAGCAATGCCCTTTGATAAAATAACGGGAGCTGATTTTAAATTATTAAAAAAGAAAAAAAATGCCAACAGTAAAATTAAAAGGTAAGAAAAGAGTATTTCCATACAATGCTGTGGGAAAAGCTCAAGCAGATTCATTTGCTAAAATGAGTAAGGGTAAAATTAGCTACAATCCTACTTACGGAATGGAGAAAAAAACCAAGTCTGGATATTAATGGGTGAGCTAAAAAAATGGCGTGATCAGAAGTGGGTTCGTATCGGTACTGATGGTTCTATAAAAGGAGCTTGTGGCACTAGTAAAAACAAGAAGAATCCAGACAGATGCTTGCCTTTAGCTAAAGCAAAGAGATTAAGTAAGAAACAAAGAGCAGCTACTGCTAGAAAGAAGAAAGCTTCTGGAGGCAAGAAGCAGTTTGTTCCAAACACTAAAGCGGTAAAAAATGGCTGATAAAAGTAAAATGAAGTGTAACGCAGTTCGCCCTAGTGACAGAGCTGGTAAAAAGAAAATGGTCAAAGGTTGTGAGGGTGGTAAAGAGAAGTTGATTCACTTTGGTGCAAAAGGATATGGTCATAACTATAGTGCTGCGGCACGAAAATCTTTCCGAGCCAGACATAAATGTAGTACAGCCAAGTCGAAGTTGACAGCTCGGTATTGGGCCTGCAAGAATTTATGGGCTGGCAAGGGAGGTTCTACAAAAAGTTCTCCAAAAAGTAGAAGAGGAAAATATTAGTTATATTTGTAAAAAAAAGAATTATGGACGGTTTAGAAATGAAATATGGTCGTGAGATCAATATGAGACCAGACTCTAGAATGGGTATTACCAAGCTAGTGGATATGAAGAGAATGCAAAAAAGATTTGATAAGGTCAGAATGATTGCTGAAGGCAATGAGATGGCAGATGCTAACATTAATTTATTTAAAAAATGAAACAAGGATACAACGCAAGACTAGATGAGTCACTAGGGAACAAGCATAAAGGAAAGCACAAGCAATCTATGAAGTCTAGAAGAGACGAGTCTAAAGCAATGTCTAAAAAAGATTATGGACACGCTTACGGTGGTGATCACGGAATGAAGTATGAAGGTGCTTGTGATCACGTCTCATCAATGATAAAAAAGTAATGCAGGGATTAGGAGATTTAGTAGAGGGCGTAACCAAAGCAACTGGTATTAAAAAAGTAGTAGATACAGTTTCTAAAGCTACTGGAAAACCTTGTGGTTGTTCTGAAAGACGAGACGCATTAAATAGAAAATTCCCTTTTAAAAAATAAATTATGGCATATCAAAGATTACAGGTAACTAGAGCTTTAAAAGTTCACGCAACTACTACAGGAATAGATATTCCTGACCCAGATTTTGCGGGGATTAGTGGTTCTAGCGCTACTTCCGCAAGTAACAAATTAACTGTTGCAGCAGCTGATACGTTTACTTCTGAAACAGTTCAAGCAGGATATATTGTGGAGAATGTGTCAACTGGAGCTTATGCGTTAGTTGCTGCTATTGACAGTGGAACTCAATTGAGTTTAAGTGGCAATATATTTACTGCTTCTGGAGACACATTTCAAATATATTCTAAGAGTACTAGAGGATGTATATTGTATGTTGGTGGAACAGGAGATTTAAAAGTAGTTACTGCTGCTGGAGATGAAGTTGTTTATAAATCTGTTCAAAAAGGAACTTTTTTACCTATACAAGTAATAAGAATTGTTACACTTAGCGGAAGTGGATTAGCTTCAGATTTTATAGCTCACTGGTAATATGAATATAGGAGCGGGAATCGGTGTAGGTTTTTCGAACCCTGGAGAAGAACTGGCTTTTGAATATCAAGAGTCGCAAGCTTGTAAAAACGGTTCTGATGTAACTCCTATTATTAATAATCCCGGAGGAACTTTCTCTGCAAGCCCTGCTGGACTTTCTTTAAATTCAAATACAGGTGTTATTGATGTTAGTGCTTCTACTATTGGAACTTATACGATTACTTACAGTATTGGACCTACTGAAGATACCATAACTATTTTACCTGCTGACGATTCTTCTTTTTCTTATTCTGCATCTAGTTTTAGAGAAAACGCTTCTAATCCAGCTCCAATTATAACAGGCTTAACGGGTGGTGTATTTAGTGCTCCTACTGGACTTTCTTTAAATTCAAATACAGGTGTTATTAATTTATCTGCTTCTACTGTAGGTGGTCCTTATACAGTTACTTATACTAGTATTGGAAATTGCCCTACTTCAAGCACTTTTGATGTAACTGTACAAGTTGCATTATCTATAACTTATTCTGCTGCTTCTTTCTGTGAGGATGGTGGTAATACTGCTGCACCTACTGTTGTTGGTGATCCAGGAAGTGGTAGTTTTGCATCTTCACCAGCTGGCTTAACCATTAACTCATCTAATGGTGTTATTAACACTGATACATCTACACCAGGAGACAGTAATCCATATACTATTACTTATACTGCTTCTACTGGAGAAACAGCTACTACGCAAGTAACCATAAAGAATTTACCAAACATTATTATTACCCCTAACCCATCTTTATCTGTTTGTGATGGTTCCTCAGCTACGCTTACTGCATCAGGAGGAGATTCTTATCTTTGGTCCACTGGTGAAAATACCGCTCAGATAACAGTTAGTTCTTCTGCTACATATTCAGTTACTGGTACAGGAAGTAATGGTTGTCAGAATACAGCTAGTGCTGCGTTTACGGTGAATCCATTACCAACTATTTCTATTAGTGCATCTAGCACTTCTATTTGTGCTGGAGAAAGTGTTACCCTTACTGCTAGTGGAGGTACAAGTTATTTATGGGGAGGTGGTCAAACTGCTAATCCATTAACAGTAACTCCAGGAGCTACAACGACTTTTTCTGTTACGGGTACAGATGCTAATGGATGTCAAAACACGGCAGACCAACAAATAACGGTTACTGCTGTAGATGTTGCTACGGTTGAGTACGCTGCGGCTAGTTACTGTATAATGCCAACTGTACCGGGTGCTCAAAATGTAAATGGTTACTATCCAATGTATACTACCGCATCTGCTGCTAATGCTTATAGTAACGATGGTCAAAGTCATCTTCACAATATAGGAGGAAATAATTATTATATGCCTGGAGCTTCTGCTGGATCTACTCCAGGAGTTGTTTTATTCCACGGTAATTATGAAACAAATACTGATGAGCCAACAGTAACTGGAGCTACTGGAGGGGTGTTTAGTAAACAATCTGGTTCAGGAACATTAAGTATTGATTCTTCAACAGGTGTTATTAATTTACAAGCATCTGATGCGGGAACTTATACCGTAAGATATACAAGTACAGGAACTTGTCCTGTTACTGTAGATAATACTATTACTATTAAGCCGCTAGACCAAACTACATTTGCTTATAGTGGAACTAGTTTCCCTAAAATTGGAACAGCTAGTGTAACAAGTACTCCTGGAACTAGTGGAGGTACTTATAGTGCTACTCCAGGATTGAGTATTAACTCTTCTACTGGTGAGATTGATTTAGCTAGTTCTACTATTGGAACTTATAAGATTTTCTATCAAACTGCTGGTTCTGGTTCTAGTTGTGCTAATAATGGTATTATAGAGAACTTCGGAGTTACTGCTGCTGCTCTAACCTTACTAGACAACAATGCAGCTATGAGTTTTAATGGAACAGATTCTTATATAGACGCTGGTAACGATAGTAGTTTAGCTATTTCAGGTGATTTTACTATTTCATTATGGGTAAACCAAACTACTACAACAGCTTTCTCATATTTACTCGATAAAGGTGGATCTGGTTCAAATATAAATTATAGAGGTGGTATAAATAGCAGTAATCAAGTTTATTTTCAAATTAATGGTAATTCTTTAACAAGTACTGGCACTATAACTAATGGAACTTGGTCACATATTGTGCTTGTAAAAAGTGGTACATCAATGAATATATATATTGATAATAATGCAGAAACTCCTGCAACAGCACCAGCAACAGCATACACAGGCACTGAAAATTTAGAAATAGGTAGACAAACAGGTGGTGCTAATTATCTTAATGGCAAACTTGACGAAGTAGCAATATTTAACAAAGCCTTATCTTTATCAGAGGTTGAGTTGATTTACGATGCAACTAATGATAATCCAGGTAAAGCGGGTGATTTATTCACTGGTGGATTAGGTTCATCACTTGTATATTGGAACAGAATGGGGGATAGTTAAAAAATAGAATATGTCAGCAAAGTATAAAAGTCCAAGTTTTTTATTACCTAACGAGTTAAACACAAATACTAATCCGCTTAATACGGATGGTAATCCCGCTACTGGCACTGGTATCAATAGTTTGTATTCTATGAAATTTGATGGAAGTAGTTATATTAGCTTAGGAGATGATGTACCGCCATTTAATCAGACTACAAGTAAATTTTCTATTTCATTTTGGTTATACAACACCGCTTACCCTTTAGAGGTTAATAAATGTATTTTTGAAAATAGAGTAAATTGGCTTGGTGGACCGAGTTATAATAGTGGCATATCTTTTGAGTCAAGAACAAGTGATAAATTATTTTGGTTGCTAATGTACCCAAGTTCAAGTTATAATCGTGTAACTTTTCCACAAACCGAGTTAAACGAGGACGAATGGAATCATATAGCTATAGTTTTTGATGGAACTGAATCTAATTACCAAGATAGAATTAAAATATATGTAAACAACTCGCCTGTAACCTTAAATTATCCTAACTCAAATGTGCCAACACAGATTGCTGGGGCAAGTGCAGGTGATGAATTTAGAATAGCAAGAGGGGTACAACCTAATTTTATAGGTCAAATGGACGAGTTCTGTATGTTTAGTAAATCTTTAACTTCTACAGATGTATCTGCTTTATACAACTCAGGTACTCCAGCTGGAGCTGCCACTGTACTTAATTTAGGTGCATCAGCTTATTATCCATTAGGTGAGCAAGCACAAAACTCTGGTTATCCTTCAGCTTCAGGAAACGAATGGCAATTTCCAAATGGTGTATTGCAAGATTATGTAATGGATTTTGATAGCACTTCACCTGGAGATGCTATAACTTCTAATACTAGTGGTATAACTGGTAATGCTGCGAGAACAGTTTCTTTTTGGTATAATATAGGCAGCAGTAGTTCTGCTATGATACCTTTTTCTCTTGGAGGCATAAACGATACTAATTCTAATAGTCAATTTGCTTATTGTTTAAATAGAGAAGATAATTCTACTTATGCTGCTATATTTGGCAGAGGAGGAAATGATATTTCACCAATAACGGTTCCAGCTACCAACGATAGTAAATGGCATAATGTGATTATTACTTATACAGGTTCTACTTTAGCACTTTACATTGATGGAAGCAATATAACACTACCAAGCCAACCTAGTTCATATGCAACAACAGATGGTTTTAAAATAGGGGGATGGAGTGAAGCTGGTAATAGGTTGTTT
>Ga0181369_1000044_pt1 | contig 34462 bp, 41 predicted proteins | sample LowvirmetaG_8_FD_130088 | JGI IMG/M metagenome (GOLD analysis project Ga0181369, IMG submission 130088) | Marine viral communities from the Subarctic Pacific Ocean - Lowphox_04 viral metaG | ecosystem: Environmental > Aquatic > Marine > Oceanic | place: Subarctic Pacific Ocean | collected... | reverse complement strand
TGAGTAAACTTTTAATTGGTTCGAACCTGTATCAAAATATAAATCTCCTAAATCTAATGCAGAACCATCTGGGTCTTGCGTTGGAGCTGAACTTGATGCACCAAGATAAGTATTTGCAAAACTATTTATTGAAGTTAAATTTGATGCTGCAGTATTTACTGAAGCAATAGAGCCACCCACATTATTAACATTGGTAATTGCTCCTGCTACTGTATTGATATTTGATGAATTTGAATTTGCTGTATTAATTGCAGTAGACATACCTGCAACTGTAGTCACATTTGAAGCAATATTTTCTACTGCTTGTACGTCACTAGATATACCTGCAACTGTTGTTACGTCTGAAGATACACCTGCTACTGTATTAATATTTGTATTGTTTCCTGCAACTGTGTTGATGTTTACTGAGTTAGAATTAACTGCATTAATATTTGATGAATTAGAATTTACTGCTGATACTACACTTGAGATACCTGCAACTGATGTTACATCAGAACTAATTCCTGCAACTGTTCCAATATCTGTTGCGTCATTAGCAACCGAAGTTACATCTGATGAAATTCCTGCTACTGTAGTAACATTACCAGATATACCTGCAACTGTTGAAATATTAGAATTGTTACCTGCAACAGTATTAATGTTAGCACTGTTATTGTTAACAGCAGATACATCACTAGAAATATTTGAAACATTACTTACTGCTAAATTTATACCTCTTACCGTAGTAATGTCTGATGATATTCCTGCAACTGTTGTTACATCAGAATTTATTCCTGCTACTGTATTTACGTTGGCTATATTTGTACCAACTGTATCTACATTTGTAATTGAAGTGGCAACTGTGTCTATCTCTGATGTAGCCTCATTAAGGTCATCTGCTACAGTTTCTACTTCTGAAACTGCTTCTGCTAAATCGTTAGCTACTGCAATAACTTTAGAAATATCTGTTGCAACAGTATTTACTGAACCAATGTTAGTAGCTACTGTATTGATATTTGTAGCGTTAGATACTGCTGAATTAATATTAGAAGCGTTACTATTTACAGCGTTAATATTTGCTATGTTAGCGTTTACTGTAGTTAAAGCTGTTTTGTTGGTTGGTGATAACCAAGTGTTTTCTAAATAATTTTTAGTTACAGCATCTTGGGCTGCTGTGGGGTCTGATACATTTTTTAATCTTTTATTACCTACGTCATATTGAAAATCTGCATTATCTAAAGAAATTACATCACTAGCATTATCAATTGCTTCTTGTGACATGAAGAAAGCTTGGTCACTGTCTGTATCTAGGTCATTTTCAGTCAGTACTGAACCTGATACATAGTCTACAAGTTTAGTAGTTTGAGATGTAGTTCTTCTTATTTCAATAGCAGAGCCATTAGCCGGTGCTGTAGTAAACGTAAGATTAGTGCCTGCTGCATCTAAAGAATATGCTGTTATGTTTACACCTGCTACTGTAGCAGATAAATCAGCTGTATCTCTATAACTAAAAGGTATAGCGTATGTAGTAGTTGTACCGTTTCCGGTGTATCTTACGAATGAATTTGCCATAATTTGTGTTTATCTCTTCTAAAAGGGGTACTTTATTCAGTTAGTATAGTTATTGCTGATTTCTTTTTCTTTTTTAAGTCTTTATAAGCATCTTTAAGAATAGACATTTCTTCTTCCTCTATTGTTGCTAATTGTGGAAACTCTTCAGCCATTAAATTATATGCAACACTTTCAACAGTAGTTATTATGCTGTTTATGTATTTTTGTTGTAAATCAATACCATTAACTATTCCATTAGTATTTTCAGGGTTTGGAATGTTTAAATTAAGACTGCTATTTTTGTTTTTAATCTGGTCTTCTACAAATTGTTTTATTGATACACCTTTAGTTTTACTTATTTGACCGGTTGGTGTAATTTTAATTTCAGATTTTATTTCCATCCATCTATCATAAGCTGTTTGTCCATCAAATTTTCTTAAACTTTTTAAATCAATATCTTGTCCTGTAATTCTTTTTGCAACTGCTGATGGTGGTCTGTAATTAATATCAGTTCGGTCTTTAAAAAAGTTAGAGGTTGCATCATTTCTGTAATCGGACATACTGAACGGACTAGAAATAACACCATCTCTTCCACCTAAACCAAATAACCAAGCTCTTTTAGTTTTTACTTTTTCACCCCAAACATTTCTTTTAGGCATAACTCTTTCTTGTGGATTGTCTGCAAAATATCTTTGTAACCTATCGCTTAATGTCCATAAATCTTTTTCATATTCATCTGTTACTCTGTCAACATATCTCACACCACCTGATAAAGGTAAAAATTTGTAAGCACCTTTTGCAAGAGAAGCTTCAATTCTTTGTTCAGGTTTTCTTGAACTAGCTAATCCACCACCAAAAAATGCTTGATAAGTGTCAACAATATTTTTGGTATAAAACTTAGAAGTAAAGTTTCTTGTAATACCTAACACAGTTCCCATTGCTAACTCATGTATTATAGATTGTTCTTGTGGTGATAACACTCCATTTGATTTATCCATAGTTTCAAATATATCTGCCATTATAAATATTGGTGTCATTATAGGGTCAAGACGATTAAATTGAATATATCTTCCATCTGCTGTAACATAAGAATAAGGTTTCCAACCCACTAAATCTTCTTTAGCTTGATTTTCTCTCCAATCATTACTTCCACCACCTGTAAACCTACCTGCTGAAACTAAAGCAAAAGCTGTAGACCATAACAACCAACCTGACTGTATTCTAGCATTAGCTTCTGCGGCTGCTTCTGGATTTAAATAGTTTTTCTTACTTGCTGATAAACCTGATTTTACTGAGCTAACTCCTGCAAAACTTTTTCTAGCAACGTGTTTAATTTTACCATCAACTAAATCTTCTGTTTCTGCTAACATGTGTCTCATTTGAAATTGGTATCTACCTAACACAGGTAAATGTTGAAAATTCCATCTTAATAAATTTGAAGGTGTATTAATAAAGTGTAATCCTAAAACTCTAGCCACTCTTCCCTTACCTTGTGTTTGGTCTAATACCCAACCAGTAATACCACCTTCTTCTTCACCTGTGACAGGATTTGTTGAATAAGCTGATTGTGTAAAAGATAATTCTCTTGCATACTGTAATGGAGAATTTAAAGTTTCATCAACTGTAGTTCCAATTGCAGTTGCAACACCATTTTCATCTACAAACCTTTTTTCTATTTCTTTAAATTTAGCTTTATAATCTTGTGTAAATAGTTTACCTTTTAAATAAATACCATAATCAGGATTGTTTTGCATTATTTCTGAATTAATAATAGAAGTTAACCTAGCTTTAAAAGCCATAGTTTTCATAAATTCATCACCTGCTGCAAGTACTCTTAATGGTATAGTTTGTGCAAACCCTACAACTTCAAAAGGTGTTTGTGCAATTTTACCTGCGGCACTTCCGATAGCATCATTAGAAATTCTAGCACCAAGTTCAGCAATCGGTTCTGAAATAGTTTTACCCCATTCACTTATAAATCTTTGTAATTGACCTTGTCTAATGTTTGCATCAAATTTCATTTGAGCACTATCTAAAGTTGCTCTACCTTTAATAAGTGTTTTACCTGCTGCTTTTAATGCGTGTCCTAAATAAATGTATTGATAAATATAAGTTTGTAATGCTTCTCTAGCAATTACTAAAGCTCTTTGTCTATCAGTAGTAACCATATTTGCAGCTCTTAAAAGTTGTACAAAAGGTTTCCATTGAGATTGTATTAAACCAGATATTAAATTAAGTTCATGTGTATCAGGTGAAGATAGTAAATTATTGTTGACATACTCAGCAGCTAAATCCCACTTGTTTGTTTTTTTAGCATCTTGTAACGCTAAGATAACTTGCTCGTCATCATCTAATTTACCAATAGCTTCTATAAATTTTTCTTTATTACCAGTTTTTAATTTAGCCATTTTAGGGTCTTCAGGTCTAGCAATTAATTCAGCAATACGTGCTTTGTCTTTTACAATTCTACCGGCAGTCGTACTTCTAGCTGCTGCTGTTCCTAAGTCAGAATTTATTTGAATTAACTCATCTAATCCTACAAGCATTTCATCAAATTGTTTTTCAATTTCTTTTCTTCTTGTAGGTGTTAAATCTATTCTTGAATATTCATTAGATTTATTAACAAGTTCAGCACTGTCTTTTGCAAGCAAATCTCCTGCAATAACCCTATAAGTAAACTGTTCTTTTGTCTTAGGGTCATTTGCCATTCGTTTAAGTTCTTTTCTAATTTTCTTTGGGTCACCACCCATTTCTATAGCTCTTTTTCCTGCTATCTCAACCATTTCATCTAATGAAACTACTTCACCACTATCAACTTTGTTTTTTAATAATTTAGCTCTCTGTTTAATAAGTTGTCTATAAGAACCGGGCTTGTATCGTGTAAGGTTTATTGGAAGTTTAGAAGGTTTGTCTTCACCTGTTATACGCTCAGGTTTAAAGTTTAAAAATCTATTATTAAAGGTATCTTTGTTTAATTCTTGTTCAGCTTCAATTTGTTTTTTAGTTTTTTTAGGTTGGTTTTGATATAATTCTGCTTTTGTTTTAGGTATACTTAAATCTTTAAATAGCTGTCTGCCTGTAATATTACTTTGTCCATATTCATGTATGTCAACTAATTGTTTAACAGCAGTGTTTTTTAAATTTCTATTTGTTAGTTTAAAAGCGCCGGCAGAAAAAGCACCACCAAAAACAGTACCTAAACCGAAACCCGCAGCTGTACTTAAAGCGGTTTGTTTTAAATCTAATTCGTTTTGTATATCAGCTTTTATAGCTGTGTTTTGTAATATTATATCTTGAGCACCATTTGTAATAGCACCAAAATAACCTTCATACAATGCACCTTTTTTTACAGCTTGACCTATAGATTCTTTTGTTGCTTGTTTAGCCATTTCTTCTATAGCAGCTTTATTAATTTCTTGAGCCATTTTTCCTTTTAATAACTCTTTTAAACCTAGTCTAAAACTTTGTTTAGCAACTTGACCACCAACACCAACACCTACTAAATTAACAGGGTCAGCTAACATAGCACCACCGTTGTCAATTAACCATCCACCAAAACTTCTATTAGGGTCATCCCAAAAAGAAGGTAAAGAAGAATAAGTTTGTTGAATATAAGAAAATTCTTTTATCCTTTCAGGATTAGTTTCATTCGAAACAGATGCTAAATCAAAACCCATAGAGATAGTGTTGTTGTTTCTCCAAGACCTGTCTTCATAAAAATACTCTAACAAATCAGCAGCATTTTTATTTTGAAAACTTGGGTCATTATTTCTATAAGAATAATAACTTCTTAAAGTATTATAAAATCTTTCAGTCTGTATTTCATCTAAAGCTGCTTGAGCGTTCTGTGCTTTTTGTAAATCACTTGTGTTGCTATATGTAGTTTCTGATAAAAACTCAGCCATTATTAATTACCTTTAGTTATTGCTTTAATTGCGTTTTGTATATCAATAGGGGATATTTGATATGTTTTAGAAGTACCTCTAAACTGGTCAGATATGTTTCTAAGTAACTCATTAAAATCTTTTTGTTCCATAGCTTTAATAGTTTCAGAAGTAAACTCAAGGTCTCCCAATGCATTTTCTAAATAATTAGAAATAAAAGGTATTATTTTTTGTTCTTTAAACTCATCTAATGATGGTTGATTAAAAGGTATAAAATCTTTAAATCTACTATCTTCAGTAATTTCAGGAAGTTTAATAAGTCCTTCATCTAATTGTAATTGATTATTAAGAGCTTGTATAATAGGTGTTATACCTGCTTCAGTGTAACGTTTTAATTTATCTTGACGAGCTGCTTCTAACTTTTTTTGTTCTTCGTCATAAGATGTAAATGACTGCATTTGTGGTTGTACATTATCTGGTGTAAATCTTGTTTTCATTACATCACCTAATGATTGCATAAATTCATCTTTTTCTTTTCTTGAAGGTGACTTACCATTATTTTCTAATTTGTAATTATTTTCAAAATCAATAATTTCTTTTCTAAGATATGCATTGGCATTTCTAATAGCTTCTCCAGAATTAGGTTTTTCCATTCCAACCATTCCTACATTAAAATTACCTTTAATACTATTAATAATATCAGTTGTAACACTGCTGTAAGTAAAATCTGTTTTGTAAATTGGTTTAATACCGTTGTTTAAATCTGAAGTATAATTATTGTAGTACGTTAATGCTTTACCAAAGTTTTCAGAAGAAACATTTTTAGAAAGTAAGTCTTCCATTAACTCACTTTGACTACCATAACCACCTTCAAATATTTGACTTGTAATATCTGTGAATACATTAGGGTCAGTGTTTACAAATCTGTTTTTATCCACCATAGCATCAAACGCTGCTAATATTGTAGGGTCTCCATATGTTGTTAATTTTTCTCTTAACTTTAATTGTTCATCATAAGTACGGTATCTCTCAACACTTACGCCATTTTTTTCTTCAGTAATTTTAGAATTTGATGTTGTAAATATTTCTCTAATTTCATCTTTTCTAATATTATCTTTGTTAAGTCTATCTTGTTGTGTTAATGTTACTTTTCTATCTCTTAATTTTTTAACTAATTTGTCAACATCTTCTCTTTTGGTATTCATTAATGAACCCAAATTCATACCATCTTTTCCAACACCTCTATTAGCTGCTAATATTTTTAAACCTCTATCTATTTCTTGTGGTGTCGTTGCTGTGTTATACAAACTTTCAGCAGCTGCAATTGCAATGTCATTTTTTTCTTCATTAGAATAAAATTTTCTAATTGTTCCACCACCTTCTTCCGGTGGTAAATCATAATCTAATCCTTTATTAATAGTGTCCCATTCATCTCCAATGTCTTCATTTAAAACTAATTTTACACCTTCATTTATTTTTGTGGTTTGAGCAAAATCACTTCTAACTTTTGCGTCTTTAATAGCTTCATCTGCTTTATATTTATTAAATACTGTTGAAAAACCTAAAGCATAAGAACCTTCTTTATCTGCAAAACTTGGTAAATACTGTTTGTAAAATGCCGGTAAATTTGTTGTTTGAAAATCATAGTCATTTTTATTTTCTTCTATATTTTTTATAGCATCAATAGCTTGTACTTTTCCTGTGTGATATTGTACAGTTTTTTGTACATATTTATTATTTAAATTAGGATGTTTCCCTTCTAGTATTTCTTTTTGAACTGTGTTAGCATCTCTTGTAGTTAACAATTGATTAATTTCTTGTACAGCTTCATCTTTTTTATTTGCTATATTTTGATTGTAAATTCTTGATAATGCAGGGTTTACATTTTTTTGTAATACGTTTATTAAGTCAGAAGTTTCAGTAGTTGTTGCAACATTCACTCTACCTGCAAATGTAGAACCCATGTATTTATTTGTTACTCTTGATTTATATGCCATAATTATTTGTACCCATATTGTGTAAATTTGTTTTTAGCTACAGTGTTAACTTTGTTAACTGGTTTTAAATTATTTTTATATTTTTGATACCCTTCAGCACCAATAGTTCCAATGTTTAATAACAAGCCAGTCCTACTAGGCATTACTACTGGTTTAATACTGTTATATCTTCTTTGTTGTGCTGCATAAGCTTCTTGTTCTTGTCCCATTAATTTAATTACATCTGTTTCGTAATCTCTTGCAACATCTAAGAATTGCATATCGTAAGTGCCTGCAATGTCTTGTATAATTTTATCACCATTACCTGCGTTCATGTTTAAAGCTTGTGCTTGTTTTTTATTATTTTCTTGAGAAGTTTTAAAATCTGCTACCTTTTTTTCTCTACTAGCAGAAACAGCTTCTCTATCTATTTTAGATAAATCATTTAAATATGCTTGGTCAGAATTTTTTCTTGTTAGTTCATTAGCTTCTTCCTGTCCTTTAGCTATAGCTCTTTGGTTTCTATGACTAACTATCGCTGTTCCTATTTTTAATGCAGTTACTACATCACACATAATTAATTATTTGTCTCCTTCATCATTAATAAAAATGGCATTTTACCAAAACCATAATCTCCTATTTCAGTTTTTGGTTCAAAGCCTAAATACTGAAGCCATTTAAGTGACTTCCAATTTCTTTTATCTACAAAGTTATAAAGATATTTATAACCTTTACCCATCTCATCTATCCAATACGGACATTCTTTTATAAATTGTTTTGTATGTTTAAAGAGTGTTTCACTAGACAACATCCATGCTACACCATATTCAGGCTCAGCACACTTAGCAACACCAAACATACCTATAACACCTTCATCTGTTTTACCTATTATACTATAAACTTTACCATTAGGTTCCGTAAATGGAAATACTAAAGCTTGTAAAGGTGAAGAGTTGTTAGATGCTCTAATCTCTGCACGGTCAGCTTGGCGTATTCTAGGTGCTAACTCTAAAGTATCTTTTAGTATAGCGGGTCGTACGTAATTTTCTCTGGTCATTTAAATCCTTGTTGAACGATTATGATAATATCCTTCTACCTCTGCACTAGCAATATACATTGGCAGGTGTGAAGAACTTTTAATATCTAATGTAAAATCTGTGTTTCTACATGAAACGGGTACCTTAATAGTTCCTGAACTAATAGCCGGTACACCTATTTTACTTGTAGCTGTACCAATAACATATCCATTCATAAATGAGTAACTTGTACTTCTGCCGTTAGGTGTTACTTCAATTTGAAAATAACCTGAAGTTTCATAATTAAATGACATGTTTCTAATTTGATAACGACCTGAAGTAATTGCTACTAGACCTCTACCAGAACGTTCTCTTACATATTGTTGTGACATTCTATATATACTTTCGTAAGGAATACCAATATATAAATTTGTGTGGTCGCCTTCTAAAGTATATGTCGAACCACTTGTATTTGTGACAGCATAGTTATTACCATTAACAGCATCAATTGCTATTAAACCTGTTTTAACACCATATGGTGATGTAAATGTTGTTAAATTTGTACCACTATTATATGTTCCAGTAACATTTGTTTTTAAATCTAAATAAACACCAAATCCTATAGTCGTATCTTTTAAATTTCGTAAATCTATTTTTATTAATTTTGTGTTAGTACCTTCTACTACCATTAAATAAATAAAACTTTCAAAAGACATACCACCTAATATTTTAGCATTGTTAAACACCCATTTAGACCATGCAGTTTGTACTTTTTCACCTTTATCAAAAAAGTATTTATAGATAAATAATGTACCTGCATTAACAGAAGTAACATTGGTGCCAGTTGTGTATGGAGCTATTTGAGTATCTACTGTATCAGAAGCTAATGCAATCAATGTATCTTCAGTGGTATTACTAATTAATTGGTAAGTATTACTTGGTATTAAATCTTGTACAGACACTGTAATGTCTAAACCGTCATTAGTTAAAGTGTCATCATCGGCAAAATATTCTCTTATAGCTGTATTATTGTTTCTTGCTTGTGAAAAATATGCAAACTTACCTGCTGAAACAGGTTTAACATTATTATTATATTCAAAAGCAGATACTTCATTTAAAACAGCTGATGTAGGGGATATTGTTTCTCCTACACTTCCTAATTTATATTGTGCTTTTTCAGAAAATAATAATAAACTTTCATTAAATGCAACACTATCAAACAATGTGTTAACTTCAGAGCCTGAAGCTGCTATATCAATAGGGTCAGTGTCTAAAACTTGTGTTACAGTTTTTGAAAAGAAATTAAAAAATTCTGCATTTTCTGTAAAAATTAAATTATCTCTAGCTAATATTCCTAATCTATTTTTATAAAACAATAAATTATTAATTTTATTATTTACAAAACTAGGGTTTGAATTAGTAATACCATCTCCGCATGTTCTGTCAGTCCAGTCTATTTCTTGAAATGTAAATGTGCCATCATTATTATTTATTAATGCATGCGGCATTGTAGAATTATCTAAACCTAAACTAACGCTTTGACCTATAGTTTCTTTCCAAACACCATCTGTTTCAAACTTTACGTAATAATCAGATAATGTATCTCCATCTTCACCTGTAACTTTTATAATACTGTCTGTGCTTGCATGATAAGGTAATTTTGTAAAGTCAGATATTTCATCTCTTATAGAATACATACCGGTATTACCAGAACCATCAGCTGTTAACACTGTGTAATTACTATTGCCATTTGTTGAAACACCTCTAATAACACCAGGATATTGAGACATAGTAAAGTAATTTGTAACTTCTGTTGATGTTCCTAATCCTTGCGTTGTGCTTAAAGTTGCACCTGTGTCTTCTCTAGTTAATTTAAAATCAGCATCTGAAGATGAATCAAAATAAGCACTAGATTCACCTCTAAATAAAATATCTGCAATATGCGCTGTATCTCTAAACACAGCATCATGGTTTAAATTACTGCCGCTTGGCATTTGTAAAGAAGATTTAACAGCGTAAGACATGTTAGGATGTTGTACTGTTATAGCATATTCCCTACCATAATTAGATGTAACAACATTAATATAAAATTCTTCTATCTTTGCAGAACTTGTGTTTGTATCTGCTAAAACTGTTTTTGATTTATTAGCAATAAAAGTGTAATCAGCAATGTTAACTAATTTAAAATCTGATTTAGGATTAGTAGAAGTTAAATAACTAGAACCACTTGCTATAGTAACAGTTTTTTCATTACCATCTAAATCCCAAACTTTGACACCACCATTATAAAAGGCAACCATGTACTGATTGTCTTTATCTCTTTGTATAGACCAAAATTTAATAGTGTTAGGATATACATTAGTGTTATCTAAAGTTGCTAAATAATCAAATGGCGGTCTTTTAGATAAACCATCTACAATATTGTTTTGTAAATTTATCTGGTCTTCTGCCTGATTAATACCTCTTTGTGTTGGTGTTTGTTGTGAGATACCATTTAGAAAATTAGGAATACTCTGTGATACGACACCACCCATTAATAAGTCCTTCGAGTTGGTCTATTAATTATTGAATAAGTATTGCTATCACCTTCTAATATATTTACATCCGCTTGTTGGCTATCAGCTTGATGAAATGACATTAATGCTTCATTTTCATCATTACCAATTAACTGAACAATTTGAGCATCACCAAGAAATCTTGCTGCAAATCTTCTTGCTGATTTTTGTGTAATATATTGTCTTGCATATTCTGGAAGTTGTTCAAACTGTTGTACTAAAACTAAATCTACTTCTGGTACTGTTGTAAAAACATCTGTATGTGTTTCTAAATTATATAGAAAACCATTTCTTAATGTAACATTTATGTATCTAAAGTTTTTACTAGCGTCAACTTTAACGCAGTTTGAAGGTAGGGGAATTTTACTATTTTGGTCTAATGCCAAGTTTTTATAATTTTCATGTGTATTGAAATGCCATCCTTGAGATTGAATTGACATAGAAGTTTCATCTAAAATATTTTTTGCTGTACTTACATCAACTGATGTAGTGCCTGTAATTGAGTTAACTGGAGCCTCACCGATAACAGACAACATTATGTTTATCGCTTGCAGTTCCGTAGTTGGTGTAATCTGTGTAGTCATAATATCCTATTAGTTAATATAGCGGCGGCTTCAGTCTCCCTCTACCGCCACTAATAATATTAAAGTTAAGCTATTACGCTTCTTTAATTCCTACAGCTGCCTCGCCTCTTAGGACACCGTGTCCCATAGCGTATTTAGCAACCATTAGAGTACCTTGTCTTCTTATATCATATTCGCTTTCAACAGCTAAATCCATAAGTTTTACAGTACCTACAGCAGAAGGATGAGATACCAAACATACGTAGTTTGATAAGTTAACAGCTTGAGGGTTTGAACCACCCGCAGTTGCTGAACCTGCATCCGGAGCCGCAGTTACGTTAGACGCTACAAAGTGTGCAGTAGGTATTAATTCAATACCTGCTACTTTAACAACTTTACCTTCCGCAATTGAACCTTGACCTGAGAAGTCAACGTTAGTTACGTTAGTACCGTTTGCTAATTTGTAGTACTCTTCTAATTTGATAAATGCTTTTCTACCTTCTTTTGGAACGTAGTTTGCATCTAATTGTTTAGCCGCATCAAACAAACTATCAATCATTGCGTTCGCTGCTGTTGAAGCAGTAGTTGAAGCAATACCTGTGTTTGTAAGTACAGTTCCTGCTGCATAACCGCTATCGGCTACGTTTGCAGAAGCTTGTGCTGCTTGACCAATTGTTTGTAAGATATGCTTATCTTTTTGGAAAGCTAACGCTCTACCAATTTCTGTAGAGTAAGCGCTTCTTACATCCCAATGGTTTTTTGCTTCTTCAATATTTGATAAAAATACTGAAGATAAAAGAAGGTCATTAATTGTAATAACTTTCTCGTTGTGGTTTACATCTGAACCAGTTATTTCAGCACCTGCTGTATGGTACGAAGCATCCACTCTACCCATTACTGGGAAAGTTGCAGATTTACCGTTAGAAATACTTCTAACCATTTCTGCACCTTGAGTTACTGAAGCTCTATCAAAAGAAGTAAGTACTTCTCCCGCAAAAACTTTCAGAAACAGAGCGTCTTCCGAACCACTTGCATTTACTCTTCCAACTGATACTGGACTTGCATTTGCCATAGTGTTCTCCTTTGTTATGACGTTTATTTATAAAAGCCTCTACATATGTTTCAGTTTCACATTCAAGATTGTCACCCGCAGGTGGTCAAGTTATTACACTTTATTAAATATGTGTTGGCAAGTTGCCCGCTAAAAAGCGTGCACAACTATCTACACTTCCATTTACGTAATGCTAGAGCTTTTCTTGTAGGTTTACCATTAGGTTTTTTCATTGCACCTTTTACTCCGGACATACGTGCACAGAAACTAGCTCTACGTTTGGCTGCTTTAGAACCACGTTTAACTTTTCCTGTGACTGGAGCTTTTAAGTTAGCACCAGTTTTTCTTTTAAAATATTTTCTCCCGGCAGCATTTAAACCGCCGGAAGGTGACTGATATTTTTTAGCCGGCATTACTTTTTCTTAGCTGTCTTTGCCGCTCTTTTAAATTGTTTTTTAGTAGGTGCACCTTTAGCTCCTACCTTACGCATTTTTTCACCAGAACCCGCAGCGATACGTTTACGCTTCGCATGGATGTTGGCGTACAATCCTCTTTTAGCCATTACTTCTTTTTAGCTTTCATTATTTTTTTCTGTAATGCAGCAGGTAGTTTTTTCTGTCCACCTTTTAACATTTTTTTACCTTTAGCTTTTTTCTTTCCGTACATATTTTATCTCCTATAAGTTACTGTTAGCTAATTTATTTTTAACTTCGTTTTGGTATGCCATATCTTTAGCATATCTAGGGTCAGACATAGCTTCTGTTACTTGAGCCCATGACAAGAAACCTTGTTCTTGACTTGGTTGTGCTTTACCTTCTACAAGTTTAGGTTCAACACCATTAGCTCTTTCAAATTGACTTTTTAGTGCATTGACAGCTAGTTTAACTGTGTCCATGTCACCACTGTTTACAGCTTTATTGTAAGCAGTTTTCTCGCCTTCAGTCATATTCTTGGAAGCCCAATCAACCATCTCTTGATATGTTTCATCACCACCAACAGTAGATTTAATTTCATCTGCTTGTGTTTTAGCAATAGCTTCTTGACCGGCAATATAACTATCTACATATTCTTTTGAAATGCCTGCTTTTTCTAAAGCTTCATAAGATTTGGTATCTAACTCACCTTTTTCAGAATACTCTGCTTGTAACGCTGACATATCTAAACCTGCACTATCAACAGCTTTTTCAGCTATTTCTAAATTATTGTCAGACTTAGGAGTTGACTTAGCAACTGGGTCTACTTCTTCTTTTGTTTCTTGAGATTGTCCACCAAGTTTCTTTTCTAACTCTGCATATGACTTTGCTAAATCTTCAACACTGTTGAATTTTTCAGGCAAGCCTTCAGGTTTACTTTGTGCCGACTGTGTCTCGTTTGTTTGTTCTACTGGTTGTTCAATACCAGTTTCTTCTTCCTGTATTTCTACTTTATCTACCATCTAATTATCCTTCTTGTGATTGTTTCATAGCACCTTGTACTGCGGGCGCTATAGCCTTCTCTGCCATCTGCATCATCTGTTGATTTTGCATTTGTTCTTCTTGCTCAGCCTGTTCTTGTGCTAGTTGTTCTTTAGACTTGACAAGACCTTCCGTATCAATACCTAAACCAGTAGCAATACGTTTAATTAAATCCTGAGCATTTAAACTTTGTACTACAGCAGGATTTACTTGTGCTAAGTTTGCAATCTCAGCTACAAATTCTCTTAATTTTTGTAAATCATTTCCTCTACCTAAAGCTTCTACACCTGTTATGATTGTAGGCTTAACAGAATTTTTAGGTAATGAAGGTATCTCATTTGCTTGAGACATACGTTTCATTAATATGGTCACCAAAGGTAATTGAAACTCTTGTGATAGTAATGAATATATACCACCCATAGCAGTTTCTAATTGCTGTGCCATGTATCTAATTTCTTGTGCTGTTACTCTTTCAGCATCTCTTTGTATAGCTGTGTTTAATAAGAAGGCATATGACAATCTTTCTTCTAACTTAGCAATACTTCTCTCTACTACTTGTAAGTCATATTGTTTTTGTGCTTGTAATACTGCTACATCATCCGCACTACCAGTAATTATGTCACCATTTCTAGTGTTAGCTAAATCTTTTTTTCTAGTAACAGAGTTAGGTCTTACCATAAATACTACTTTAGAAGATGCAGCTGCACTTTCTACAAGTGATTGAGATAATCCTTCTAATGATTTTAAATCACCTAAAAACTCTTCTACATAACCACGACCATAATCTTCATTGTCTACTCTTACCATTCTTAATGCTTGGTACGGTAGACTGTCTATAGGGTAGGTACCTTGTGAGCTTTCAATCTTAACACCTTTTACTTCTTGACAAGTGTAAAATTCTTTATCATTTAATTTGTAAATGTGTGTGTAAAGTTCACACTCTTCATCTGGTTTGTAATCTTCAAACTGTGAAATTCTTTCTAATGTGTCACCATCTAAATATGTTGGATGAATAGTTTCTTCAATAACTATTTCTACAATGTTACCTGAAGCATCTCTTTTACATACAAAATTTGTTAAAGGAAATACTCTCATAGTTCCTTTTTTAGGTAAGTAAGTTAAGACATTACCTGCTACAATTAAATGTTTTAATGCTTCAAACACACTAACTCTTAATGCCAGTTGTTCTATTTTACTTGAAACTTCTCTTTCAATAGTTGCTAAAGATTTTTCTACTTCAGACTTAATTTCTTTTTGTTGGTCTAAATCTCTTTTAGCGTTGCCTGATACTGATAATCTAAAAAATGGGGAATTAGGTGGAAGCAAAAGTAAAAGAAGTTTACTTGCTAAGTTGTTAACGCCTCTTGCGCCAACAGATTGAAATGGATTATATAAATCTGTAGAGGAATGAAAACCGTCTGGTGGTAAAAGAGAAGGTATAGTTAATTCACTGCACTCTTGTCCTCTATCTAAAAAATGTTCTCTGTGTTGTTTTAATGTTTCATATCGCTCTTTAGCGCTTTGTTGTAACATATTGTTATATTGCATTAATTAACTTATATTTAAACCAGATGTAGTAGGAATATTTAAACCAGAAGAAGTTTGTAAAGCAGCTGTTCCGCTTTTCTTTTTCTTCTTAGTTTGCATTTCTGTATCTATATCTACTGCTGTTTCTACTTTAGGAGCTTTATCTTCTTCAATAGGAGCTGCCGGCGGTGGAGCAGGAGTAGGTGCAGGTGGTTTAGGTGTTGACATACACATAATTATTTTTCTGTCCTCTCTTTTAACATGTTAATGAACTTAACAACATCACGTTGACCTGCTTCAAAGTATATTTTATTAGGATTATCTGTTAAAACAGCAGACTTTTCAGGATAAACTTTGTTTAAAAGTTTAACTAACTCGTCTACTGTCGCAGGTAAAACTAAATCTTCTTGGTCAATCATATTGTTTCTTCTTCTAAAAAGGGCACTTTAGTCCCACAAGTTTCCTGTTATAGTTCCTTTGTTATATTCTGTAGCTCTATTTTCAAAGAAATTAGCGTGTTCTACACCATTTAACACCCAGTCTAACCAACCTAATGGATTATCTTTTACACCATAATTAGGTTTTAAAGACAGCTGTAACAGTCTTCTGTCAGCAATGTATCTAATATATTGTTTAACTTCTTCTGCTTTTAATCCTCTAATACCACCCATAGCAAAAGCCAAATCAATAAACTTATCTTCTAAGTCTACCATATCTCTGCATGTTTGATAGATACTTGCTTTAAATTTTTCTGTCCAAATATTTGGGTTTTCTTTTATTAATTGATGAAACAATTTAATCATGCTTTCAACATGGTGTGTCTCATCTCTAATAGACCAAGTTACAATCTGACACATTCCCTTCATACGTCCATATCTTTGGAAGTTAAGAAGCATAACAAAGGATGCAAACAACTGTAAGCCTTCACCAAATGCAGAGAAACAGGCTATCTCTCTAGCCATACCCTCTAGTCCTTTACCTTTAGATGTAAACAAGTATTCATGTTTATCAGACATCTCTTTGTATTCTTGAAATGCTTTGTATTCTTTATCAGGCAAACCAATGGTATCATTTAATAATGAATAACTATGTGCATGATTAGCTTCACTTGTTGCTATAGAAGACAACATCATTCTAACTTCTGGTGCTTTAAATTTAGGTATGTATTTATCTAAATAAGCTTGTGCTATATCTACATCACCTTGAGTAAAAAACTTTAATATTTGTCCTATTAAGTTTTTTTCTTCTACTGTTAATCTTTCATTCCAGTCTCTTACATCTTCATGCAAAGGTACTTCACTTGGAAGCCAGTGCATTTTCTGCTGCATGTCGTAAGCTTCAAAAGCCCACCCATAATCAAATGGCTTGTAGTAAGTTCGTTTGTCAAATAAACTCATATCTTTTTTTCTAACTCCTTAATGTAATCTTCTTCTTCTTTTGGTAACTCTTCTTTAGTTTTATCTTTACCAAATATACTGTCCCAGTTTTCTTTATATTTTTCAGTTGGAATATGTTTTCCGTCTCTTATTTTATAACTATTAAAACCCATGATATAATTCTACTCCTTCTATAATAATTATGATTAATAATTCTATGGCTAAGATAGTATGATATACTGTCCATAGCACAGATTGTTTTTCTTTCTTTTTTTGTTTTCTCTTTTTCTTTTTTAGTGGTTTATAATTAACACCATCAAATAAACTACTGTCTGTCATTATCCCTCACAAGCTAAACAATCTGCTTCAGGTATGATTGTTCTTTCTACTTTTTTTGATACTAACTCAGCACGTTTAATTGCTTCTGAACGACAATAATACAAAGTCTTTAACTTTTTCTTCCAAGCCAACATATGCATGTCATGCAGTTCTTTAATGTTTACATCAGCAGGCACAAATACATTTACTGATTGTCCTTGACAAATATGTTTTTGTCTGTCTGCCGCATGCTCAACTATCCATTGTTGATTTATTTCTATTGCTGTTTTAAATATATCTTTTTCATTATCAGAAAGAGCATCTAAATGTAATACTGAACCTCTGTTTGCTAAAATAGAAGTCCATGTTTCTTCATTGTTAATTCCTTTTTTATCTAATAATTTTTCTAAGTATTTATTCTTAACTAGAAAAGAACCTGACATTGTTTTTTGCACATAAGCATTAGCTCTGTATGGTTCTATTGATGGTGATGTTGTACCACAAATAATAGAACTAGAAGCATTAGGTGCAATAGCTAACAAGTGTGCATTACGCATACCGGTTCCTTCCATGTCCGGCGCTTCACCTCTTTTTACTGCTAGTCTTTTACTTTCTTCTACAGCTTGCTCTTTAATACTTTTAAATATTTTCATGTTTAATGATTTAGCAAGTGCACCTTCAAACGCTATACCTCTTGATTGTAAGTATGCGTGAAAACCCATAGCACCTAAACCTAAACTTCTTTCACTGTTTGCACTAAACTTAGCTCTAAACAATTCATCAGGTGCTTTGTCAATAAAATACTGTAGCACATTATCTAAGAACCTAACTAAGTCAGGTATAAATAAACTGTTGTTCTTCCACTCATCATACTTTTCTAAGTTAACAGAAGACAAACAACAAACAGCTGTTCTGTTTTCATCAGTAGCTAGTGTTATCTCTGTACATAAATTAGAATGATTAACTTTTAGTCCTAGTTTCTTTTGTGTTTCAGGCAGTGCATCATTTACTGTATCAATAAATGAAACATAAGGCTCACCAGTGGCAACTCTTGTCTCTAATATTTTTAACCACAAATCTCTAGCTGAAACAGTCCGTACTATTTTTTTAGTGTGCGGGTCAATTAAATTCCAAGTGTCATCAAACGTAGGTTCTTTAATGCAGTTATCTATTAGATGCATAAACTCATCAGATATGTTTACACCATGATGTAAGTTAAGACATTTTCTATGCACGTCACCACCACTAGGTTTTCTCATTTCTAAAAATTCTATTATCTCTGGATGTGATATATCCATGTATGCTGCATAACTACCACGTCTTGTTTTACCTTGAGAGAACGCAAGTATCTCACTGTCAACTACGTGTAAAAAAGGTATTGAACCAGAAGACTGTGAACCACCAGAGGTTTGTGTACCATCACTTCTTACATGTCCCCAGTACCCACCGATACCACCACCAACAGAAGCAAGCCAAGCGTTCTCTGTGTAGTGTCCTGTTAATCCTTCTCTACTATCACCTACATAATTTAAGAAACATGAAATAGGCATGCCTCTTTTACTGCCGGCATTAGACAAAACAGGCGTAGAATACATGAACCAAAGTTTAGATGCATAATCATATATACGCTGTGCCATCTCATCATTATCAGAAAAAGCTTTTGCTGCTCTCATAAAACCTTCTTGAGGTGATGTTTCTTCTGGTAATAAGTATCTATCTTTTAATGTCGTCTTACCAAAATCAGTAAGTAAATTATCTCTTTCGTAATCTATCATTCTTTTGTTTCCGTTACTCTTGGTTTTCCTTCTTTTTCTATAATAAAATCAATATATTGTTTAGCTTTCTTCAAGTCTTCAATGCCATGTCCCTTGTATCTCCACCTAGAAATATACTTTACAACGTTGCCCTCACAATACGTGAGGTCATTTTGTATAATATAATCTATAGGTTCTATGCCACCCTTATTATAGTGTAACGGTTTTTTTATATTGTCCATAATTTTACTTCTCCTGTTTTCTTATTGTAATCACCATGTCTTAGTATGCGTGCAACTCTAGCTTGTTGTAAAGCTTCAGTTTCTGTATATCCTTTATCTACGTAAATCTTTTTAACTATCTTCCATAGGTCTAAAAGGGGAACGTTAGTATATTTCTTAATCAGCTTTTCAGCAGTCTTAATTCCGACACCTTCTATGCCATCATACCCGTCAACTTTATCTCCGGTCAAAGTCTGTATCATAAACCAATAGTCAGCCATTCGTTGTGATATTTGTTCTATATTCATAGCATCTTGTGATAGTTTACAAGGTACGGTTCGTAAATCTTTGTCTATACTAACAACAATACGCTCTTCATCTACAGGCTCTGTAGACATAATACCCATAACATCATCTGCTTCTAAGTTCTTCCATACAACTCCGTTATGTTTTTCTAATACATATTCTCTTAAAGCTTTTAATGTAATTGGTTTACGTTTGTCTTTTCTATTGCTTTTGTATGAAGGCAATACATCTTTTCTAAAATTACTACTGTCTGTTAATGCAATAACATAGTCATCAGCTTGTAAACTAGCGCCTAAGTCATCTATAACTGAATCTACATCAGCTTTACATAAAGCTTCATCACAGTGTAGTGTCCATAAACCGTCACCCCAGTTTGTTTCTACTTCATTATTAAGTGCTATCTTATATAATAAAATATCACCATCAATTAATAATACTCTTTTAAGTTTCATTTTTTTCCTCTATGTTAAGTGTTGATAAATCTTCTTTTGGCATCAAATAACCTTGAGAAGTTAAAGCGTCACCGCCTCTAACAGTTTTGTATTTTTTAGTTTTAATTAATTGTTTTAATTTTTCTAAAGGAATAAAATCTAATTTTGGATTATCAGTTTTATTATAAGGCAATACAAATACCCAATAATCAGCAGTGCTAATTTTTATACCACTATCTTTTCCTCTGCTTTTATATTCAATAAAAACATTTCCAGTGTCTTTACACATGAAATCTGTTTTAACTTCTAATTTTAATTCACCATTTATAAGTCTGTTTGTTAAATCTTCTCCTAGTTTACCTTTGTCTAAACAATGTTTAAAACTAGCTTTTAAATCATATTCTTTAGTCCATGTTTTATCAGTGTGTTTCACTCCAGTTATCTCCTATCTTGTATTCACCAGTTAGCGGAAGTCTTAAATCAAAATACTTACCAGTGTCTTTTATTGCTTTTACGGCTAATTGCCCAACTTGCTCAGCATCTTTTTCAAGACACTCTACTTGTATTTCATCATGTACCCACACTACTTGATGTGCTTCAGGTATTTTTTTAATCACTTTATCAAACTCTACTAACCACTGCTTACACACTAAGGCTCCGGACGATTGAAGCAACGTGTTTAATGCAGCATGGCTTGAACGTACTTTAACACGTCTCTTATCAAGACCTACTAAGTAACCACGTTCAGCTGCTTGCTGTACATTTTCAATTAGTTTGTTTAATGCAGGTAAGTTATTTAAGAAACGTTTCTTTATCTTAGATGCTTCTGCTACAGTTTTATTTGTAACTGCTGCAATCTTTTTAACACCACCACCGTAAAGAAAACAGTAGTAAAAACGTTTGGCTAAGTCTCTGCTATCTAACCCTGCTAATGTTTTTGTTTCAGAGTGTATATCACCATCTAAAACAACTTTAGCATAGTTGCCGTTATCGTACTTAGCCATGTAGTGAGCCAACATTCTCACCTCTAAACCTGAGACATCAATGCCTACAAGTTTTTTACCAGTTGGAACCGTGAATAATGCTCTACACTCTTTACCATATTTCACACTAACACTTGGAATTTGTGCCATGTTTGGGTATGAGTGTGTTGCTCTTGCAGTTACTGTTGAATTAGTATTGCAAGTACCATGTATTTTATTATTCTTCTCATGCTTTAACCAAGCTTGAGCTCCAGTAGCTAACTGACCAATTCTTTTATCTAATAGAAAATGCTCACATAATATTTTAGCTTCAGGGTATGGTAAACTTTCTAAAATAGTTTCATCTAACTTAGGCTTACCATCATCAGTATAAACTTTAGGTTTCCATCCGTGTATTTTAATTAATCTATCTGAAATATGTTGTCTACTAGATGGATTAAAGATAATAGTTTTTTCTTTATAGAATACTTCACCCTTAACATATCCTCTAGCTTTGTTATTTACTTTAGGTATAAAAGGTATGTGTTCTTTTTCAGGTGGAAACATTACTTGTAACTTGTATTCTATTTCCATTCGTCTACCATTTAATTCTGAATAAAGTTTTCTAGCTTCTTCAGTATTAAAACTAAAACCATAAACTTCTTGATTATAAATTAATTGTGCTACAGAGTGCTCTAAGTCCATAGCTTGTTGAGAATATTTCATATCTTCATGTATCATTTTGTGAAGATTATAAGTTACTTCTACATCTTGTTTACAATACTCTAGCATCTCAGGTGTGAAAGTTTGCCAGTCTGTATCAAACTGTGCTTTGTAATTGCCTATTCTATTACCCCATGCTTTTAAACTGTGTCTTCCTATACAATCTTTTGGAAAATCTTTACGTTGAAAATCTTTTTCTTTTACATCTGGAAATAACAATCTTGTTGCTACAAGTGTGTCAAAAATTTTTGCTTCAGTTTTAAAGGTAGGATATAATTTTTTTATTACAGGCAAATCAAATTTTATAATGTTGTGTCCTATAATTTCTTTTGCTGTAGATAATTTATCTAATGCTTCATCAACTGATAAAGACAAAAACTCATTAGTGTCTACATCTTTTAAAACTAAACAATGTATTTTAGTACAGACGTTAAGAAATCCATCAGTTTCTATATCAAATATGTATCTCATATTTTTAATACTTTCTTTTTAATAACATTAATAGTTGGTATAACAGTTACATTACCAACGTCACCTAGTGTACCATCATCTTCAAAGTTTATGTCACCACATAAAATGTGTACATTCTTATCTTGTTTTATTAACCAACCAGTGCTTACACAAATTGTTGGTGTACTTGTTTTTGCTTTTTCTAATGACATCCACGAAGCATCAGAGTTTATATCAAGCCAATGACATAAAACAAATTTAGCGTCTAATGTTTTTTTAGTTATTGTAGGTAGTTTCATAATTAATGTATGTGTTTGTGTATTTTTATATCTACGTTCCATGCTGCATCTTCACCATTCATAGCAAGTGCCATCAATGCATCTTGTAATAAGGATGCTGAACTATCTTTAGCAACATGTAATACTACAGGTGTTGAACTTTCTTTTGCTTTTTTAACAGCAGATAAAACATAAAATGTCCAAGACACAGTGTCTTGTTTTGTTTTTCTTTTTCTAACAGGTAATTTAGAAGTCATTAACAGTCTCCGATTGTACTTCAGTTAAACAACCTGTGTCTAAATCATATCTTAAACTACAAGCTTTTCCAGTCTCACCACTAAATCTATTTTTTAAAACATTAACTTGTGCAATGTTATCTTCAGCTTGTAAGTCTCTGGACAAGGCTAATACCATGTCACTTAACTGAGCAATACTTTGACTGCCTCTTAAACTATTCATAGATACTTGTACTCCATCTTCATAACCTTTGTTACCATCTTTAGTACGTGATAAATGTGAAACAAGTATTAAACCAATACCAGTTTCTTCTACTAGCGTTCTAAGTTTTGATACAAAATAATCTATAAGTTTACGTTCATCATTTGTATTGGCATCACCTAATGCAGACAAAGCCATATGTAAATGGTCTAGTATTACATAGTCTACATTACAGGCTTTAGCCATGTATCTTATTTTAGAGAGCAAGTTATCTGCAACTGTTGAACCAAAATGATTGTAAAGATAAAAGTTGCCACTGCCCACAGTATTGTTAAACGTCTTAAGTAAATCTTCTTCACTGATACCCTCTCTTGTTAAGTGTAATGGTTTTTGTAATTCAACACCCATGATACCAAGTGCACTACGTTTAATACTTTCTTCTAATGCAATGTAACCTACGGTGTAATTATTTTTTAATAAGTTTAATGCTACGTGTCTACAAAAACTAGATTTACCAACACCACTTCCGGCAGTGATAGTAACAAGCTCACCTTTACGTAGTCCATGTGTTTTAACATTTAAACATTCAAATGGATATGGAACTGTTACATACTCATCTTCTTTTTGTATTTCATTCCATAATTCTTTTCCAACTACAATACCATCAGGTCTGTATGGTTTACTTGACCATATACAATCTGTTAACTCTCTTACTTTGTTTGCAAGTAACATTTCGTTTGCATCTTTTAATGGCATTGTACAAATCTTAGCTTTGTTTGGTGTAAATAATTTTGCACATTCAATAGCAGCTTTTTCTCCGTACTCGTCTTGGTCAAAGCAAAGTACCACACTCTCAAATTTTTCAAGCCACTCTAATTCTTTTTGTATATCTTTTTTAGCGCCTTGTGCACCTGTCTTAATACTTACTACGGGAAATTTATTTTGATTAGTTCTGGAAATTGATAAGGCATCTATCTCGCCTTCTGTAACAATACACATTCGTCCACCTTCTCTCCATAAATGCTGTCCGAATAGTGTTGCTTTTTTTGCATCACCTAACCACTGAAATGTTTTATCAGGGTATCTTAGTTTTTGTGCTACTAATTGTTTGTCTTTATCATAGTAGTTTGCAATCTGACAAGGTCTTCCAAACCATGCGCCAGTTTGATAATTAAATTTTTGTGCTGTATCAAAGTCAATGTTTCTTTTAGACAAAGCAGATACAGTACCTGTTATAAAATCTTTACATTTTTCTTTTACGTTTGTTTGCATTTCTTTTTCTCCTTGTTTGTGTGTGTTACATGAAAAACAATAGGTATGTCCATCATCATATACCGAATTAGCATCTGAAGAGCCACACTCATCACATGCTGAATGATATAAAAACGTACTATCAGTATTTTCCATAAAATTTTTTGCCTTAATATTTGGGTTAATAAAAACCTACTGGATATTTCTACCCAGTAGGCACAAACAAACAAATTATGTCAACAATTCTTTTACATCAAATTGCGGACACGAGGAGCTAGTCACATCTCTGTGACCAACAATTTCAACCTGACCATAACTGTCTTTTAAAACATCTACCAGTTTAACTAAACTTTGGTATTGTTTGAAAGTAAAATTACAATCAGGTTGTCCATCAGCATTTTGTCCGCCAATTAGACAAATGCCAATAGAATTTTTATTAGACAAGTTAACATCTGTTTCAATGTGTGCGCCTGCTATCATAATATCACGACCATCCTGAATAGAACCGTCTCTTTTGATTATTTTATGGAACGCACATGAGAATAAACCCTCTTTTCTATGTTGCTTGTCTAAATCTTTAACATCTAAATTTTGTTTTGGATTTGTATTACTTGAGTGAACAACAATGTACTTTGTTTCTTTTCTTATGTTACTCATAACCACTCCGTTGGAACATGTTTGTCTGCGTATTTAAATCCATACTTATCACACCACATGCCATATGTTGTTTTTGATTTTTTACTTATTCTTGTTTTGGAATTAGAAAATATAAATCTAATATCTAACTGAGGATGCTGTTCTTTTATAAGACGCATTTTCTGACGGTCTTGAGAAGTAAAGTAACCTTTAGTCTCAATGTAAATGTCAGACCCAGTTAGATAAAAGTCAGGGGTATAAGTGTGAACTTTTTGCGGCTTTGTATAGTTAAGTTTAGATTGTTCAAACTCATACTTAACTTTTTTAGTGTCAAGCTCAGAAGCAATTGCTTCTTCTAAGCCTGACCTAAAGCCGTATTTTAAACCAACTTGATTAGAAGTCAGCTTCTGCGGTTTCTTCTTGTACCACATTGTTCACACTTTCTGTTGCTGTATAGCCACCTTCTACTTTATCAAAGCCGTAGCCTTCAGCATTGCCGGCACCACCTTCAACTAGCTTAGTTATTTGTACTGCTCTTAATCTCAGACTTACGCCTGCGCCTGCCATTGCAGTGAACCAGTGTACTAACTCAGCACTAACTTTCATCTCACTTCCAGACCAAACGTTAGCATCAATTAAAGGTTTACCGGAGCTATCAAACAATGCTACTTTAAATGGAATGACTTTTCCATCAGCAGATATTATTTGTGCTTTTCTTTTAAACTTGAAAACAGTATTGCCAGTTGGCTTACCTTCATCATCAAGTTGTTCTTCGTACGGAGCGTTTGCTTGCTTTACAGCTTTGCCTTTGTTTTTTTCTTTGGCAATCTCTACGCTCTTTTTAATTTCTTCATCAATCTGTTTAATCAATGAAGAAGCCTTGTCAGTAGGCACTACAAGATTTACTTTGTAATGTCCGTCTTTGTCAAATTTAGTATCAGGTTTTGTCAACCATGCATACTGAGACACGCCTTCAGGACTTACAATCTTAACATAATTATTTTTCATATGTGTTTCTCCATTCTACTATGGGTACTTTAATGCTACGCAAAAAAGAACTCACTGTCCCGCAGTTGTTGAATATCTAAATCACCTTTGGCGGGAACTTCAGGTAATTTATCGTGTAGCTCTTCAGGTAATTGTCTAAGAACGTCATTCCTAAAATTATCAAGAATATCATTCTCACTAAACATTTTAATAAATGCTTCTCTAATAGATTTATTAAGTGTTTCAACATCACCTGCTGTTGTGCCAAAACTATCATGTACGTTACAGAAATTAGTAATACCATTTTTATAAGCAATATTAACTGTACTCATCATAGCTGCACTGTCCACCGAGTGAACTACGTTAGGTGCTACTCCGTTACCCATTCGTAGTTTGTCAGTTAAGTCAGTCTCAGTATTTATACGAGGCTTAATAACTTCACCCATCAACATAGCCTTAACTCTTTTAGACTTCATCTCTGGATATGACTGATACACTGGAAAGCCAACCGGCGTTACCCAATGCACTGGTAGTTGTTGTTTCGCAACTGTACGTGCGATTGTTTGTAGATAGTCCATTCCAGTCCTAGCAGATTTCAGATTATCACCGATACTGTCCCATATGACACTTGCTAAATAACTAGCCGGTCTGAATATCTCATCTTGAAATGGATGGTTCTCTCCCTTGTCTTTACGTTTTGTTAAGTCTTCAATTACAAAGTCAGTACATGAATATCTAGTTGAACCATAACAGATAGTCATGATACTTCTTTTAGTAGTTGAACGCTTAACTCCGTAGTCTAACCACAACTGAGCATACGGTTTGTTTTCAGCTGCATGCTGTTTTAATTTATCATTAACTGCATCTGCAACTAATTGATAAATGTCTTGCGGTGTAGCACTAGGCAAACAATTAACAAGCTTGCCTGCTTTTTCGTCTCTTAACATTAAAGAATAGATTTGAAGACCGTTACAAGAACCGTCTACATTAACAGGAATACTAGAAATAAAACCATATCCTTGTTCTTTAAATCTTTTCCACTCATCACAAAATGCTAAAAACTGAAATGGATTAGATGCATTTTCCCATTGTCTATGTAACATTGGGTCTGTAGCACAATCAATAATCCAACTCTCATTATCGTTAGTCCATTTTACTCTGTCAGCAAACGATATTTTATCTTCACCGTATTGGTTAGCACCGTGTATAGCCAACCAATAATCACCTTTGTTTTCTTTTGTGATTGCTTTGCCTTGTGAAAAAGACAACAAAGCTTTAGCACCACCAATAGATTGATAGTTTAAAAATGCCGGTACTGCATACGCTCTACCTCTAAAGTCTAATTGAACTGGAAAATACAACGTTGCATAATCTTTAAACTTTTGTGCAAGGTGTATAATTTTAGCATACAATAAACGTTTAGAAAACATTCTAGCATTTTCAGTGTGAGCCATAACAGCTCTCTTCTTCCATTCTCTTCTACTGTCAACATTAGTTTCAATGTCATGCGGTTTGTTTGGAATATCAAAGTTAGTACTAGGCGGCATACCACCAACAGCTAACCCTTTGTCCCATGCTTCTTGCATAACTTTTAAGATAAAATTATTAATCTTAAATGGTGTTGCTTGCATTGTATTAACAGCGTCATACACTTCAGGCATGTCAAAGTTTTCAAGTTCCTTTTTGTATTTCTTGTTTTTTTGTTTAACAAGCTCAAGTTCAGGAAGCTCTTTAGTCCAATAACCGCCACCTACAACTGACGTCCATAATTTTGGTGGCATGACTGTAGGTAAGTATTCCGGATTTAACAGTTCATTAAAACTGTTTCTACTTTTAATCCACTCTCTAGTTTTGTCAGTCTGTTTGATTATCTTTGCTTTTTTATGTTTAACAGTTTCAGTACCTATCTCAATCATACCTGTTGCATAAATCATAAGCTCTACAAGTCTAAGACCTACGTGTAATTTAACAGGTGTTGTCCACTCTTCCCATTTCATTACCTCGTCACGTTTGGCACTCTCTCTTAATTTTCTACGCTTGTAAGTATAATTAAAACTACGTTTGTCTAAGTCTTGTTTAACTGTTTGGTACAAATCAGGGTTTAGATGTTTAAAGTTTTTAAGACTAATCTCAGTCTCAACTTTACCACCTAAACTTATGCACGTTGCTGTTAAAGGTTTGTATTGTGTGATTGTATTTATGATGTGTTTACCAGTAATTAGTGCCAGTATCTCAGGCTCAACTTCACACATCTTTAAGAAGGCAATAGAAGGTTTGCCTATTGTCTTTTTAGATTGTTCTTGTGTCCATTCAGCAATAGCCATTGCTAAAGGTCTTATTGTGTTTGCTACCATTACTTTTCCATAACTGGTAACACTTTCTTCTTCTCTCTCAATGTGAGAATGAAGACGCTTATTAGTTCTGTTTGAACCTAAGTTCCTCATCTCTTTTTCGTGCTCTACTTCATCTTTATAAGTAGGCATACTCTCAATCAGTCGTGCCATGTGTCTAACTCCTATAATTATCAGTGGGTTATGTTTATAATATCTACTATGGGAACCTTAGTCAGGCTCCCTCGTAGTAACTTGTAGCTCAAGTGGAATAGCAAGTTTTGGTGGCAGTTTAGATGTAAGTATATTCTCTATAAAATGTGCCGCTCTATGTGCTATTTGGTTTGGTGTCATTGCGTCATACGCTTCAACAGATTGCGTTTTCTGTAAAAACAATATGATTTTCTTTTTAAGCTCCCAATCTACTTTGATATTTTTGTATTGGTTAAGCTCACTATTTCTAATCATTAATGTATTACGAAACTCAGCTATATCTTCAAACCATCCCGTTGCTTTGGTTTTTAAGACAATAAGCTCAGCCTCTAATTTATTATTCTTATCAATCAAATGTTGTATTTGTTCTTTATCTGTCATTGTGCTCCTGTAATGATTTGATTTGTTTATCTGTTAGTTGTGTTGTTTGTTCAAAAGGGTTGATGCTACGCTCCTTCTTAGGTGTTTGCATTACATGTATTATACCCGTTATTATCGCACCTAGTATTAATACATGTCCTTCAAATGGTAGTTCTAGTATTAGTTCAATCATGGTTTAAGCTCCTTTGGTTAGATTGTAACAGACTAAAGCCGGATAGTACCGGCTCTAGTTTCGCCACGTGGTATTCACTCACCACGCATAACAGGCTCATCAGTGTTACTCGTAACTTCTTTGTTTTATAATGACACTAACTTCAATTTCAGTGCCGTCATGTGCCTCGTCAAGCTCAGCAACTAAAGGTATTAATTTTTTAAAACGTATACCTTCATCACTGTTAAGACGTACTATTGTATATCCGCCTTCATATTTATCTTTTTTTTCATTCCATTTATCACCTATTACTTGTACATCATATTTACTTACATGCATATTAATTACCTCTTATTGTTTGTTTTAGTTTTTGGAACTTTGCATCAGTCTCATCTTTTTCAATCTCAGACTTAAACTTGCTTAGCTCCGCTCGTTTATCAAGACCCGCAGGCTCATCAATTCTGAGACCTGCACTATTAAACCATTTACCAGTACTGGTTAGATAGTATTTTGACTTGACCTTTTTTACTTTGCACGGGTCAACCTTGCCATCAGGTTTTAACAAGTATACTGACTTATTAAAATTCTGATACAACCGGTCAACCCAACGCTCATTAATAAAGTTAGATACAACGATATTAGCCATTAATGACCCGCCTTACTGTAACCGTTGTTTAACTTCATTCTCACGGCTAGTCTTTTATTTCTAAAAGCTTGCTCGTCAGCTAATACTCTTTGATGTAAAAAATCATAAAGTATTTTTAGTAGTATATTCATAACATCCTTTGGTTTGTTTGGTTGCTGATAAAAGTTCGCCGTCTATTAGCTAGAGCTCATCAGTCATGGCTTAACCATGAGACAAAGCGCCGGACGTTACAACGGCGCAATGTTTCGCTCTTTGTTTATTATTATATTTTTAACAGTTGCAGGCTGTCCGGTAACTGCTCATCAAACTTAATGATGTCCGGCACCGTGTCAGTCTTAGGACGTATAAAGCCTGATTGTAAATTATAAGAACGCTCAACGCCGTATAATTTCATAAGCTTTACAAAATCCTCGCCGCTAAGTCTACGCTTTTTTGCTTCAGGGCTGCCGCCGTCAATCCATGTTAAGTGTCTACCAGTTGTAACGCTCCATCCATTTTGGCTAACATGTAACACTCCAAATGGGTCTCTAATTGCTACCGGTGTGACGTATGAGTAATAAACAGTCACGCCGCTGTCAGTGCAGCTATAAAGGTTTTTTGTAGTTCTTAAATAATGTTTTTGCATAGTGTCCTTTAGTTTGTTTGTTTGTAGTTACTTATGTAACAGACTAAGCGGCAAGGTAAGGCGCCGCTCAGTTTCGCTGAATAACAGCTCATCAGTGTTACTTAATATTAATTATATCAGCCTTGTTATTAATAGCAAGATAAACGGCTTCTTGTTTGGAAATCTTGCCGTATTTCTTAACTAAGTTTTTTAAAAACAATCTATTCTTAGAATTATTTTTAAATGCTGTTTGTATTATCTTAACTGGCTCAGCGTATAACTTGCCATCATCGCTGACCCATGAGCCGGCGCCGTCATAGGCTGTACACCCGCCAAACTCAGCGCATAGCTCTTTTTGAATTAACAACGGCGCCATTAACTTAGCGCCGTCATTGTCATTAATTGGGAAATTAATTTGTGCAATATCCATATTTATATCCATCCTTGTCTGTTTGCTTCTCTTAACATCTCAATTTTTTTTACTTTGTCAGTCTCTTTGGCATAGTTAGACAAAAATGCTGCTTTGTTTGCAGCGTCTTTGAACTTGTCCGCATGGTGCTTAGTAAGTATTTTTTGTATAGTGTGATTGTATTTCATAACGTCCTTTGTTTGTTTCGCTCTACTGGAGCTCATCAGTCATATAAAATAATATGATACAAACATAGGTTGTTTGTACTGGCTCAAAGCAATGACGCTGAAGCGCTTGACCGGCTCGTATCTCTACTGGTGCGGTGTCCGACTTATTTGGGGCTGTCACACCCGTGTAACCTCTATGCTGCTGAGGCTGTCAGAAACAATTTAAAACTTAAGCTTAAGCCTGCTGTCACTGCTGTTAGCACATGGTAAGTATTTAAATTATTGAACATAAAAACACTATAAACGAAAACAATTATATTGTCTTATGCTATGTTTGCATAACAGGTATGCATGATATGCATGACTAAGAAAAAAACAGACACCTCTATTCTATACCTATATTAGATAGTTATAAAGAGTATATACACTGAGTACACCTATGACACCTGAGTATATACTCTAAGTATACCCTGAGTACATACACACATACATATATACACATAGTATACACTGTATTGACTTGTATATATCTTATACGGGAACCTTTATATATATTGTGTGTGTTGCTGCGTGTATACTATATGTATGATACGTGTATTCTTTGTGTATGCTATGTGTACCAAACTAAAAAAACAGACTAGCACAAAGGCACACCTTAAACAAAAAACCGCCGGCACCCGCACAGCCTACCCAAAGAATACCCTATATATACAACTTAGCCGGCTCTTTGTGTGTTACTATGGGTCATCCGCTGCTGCTGTCCTTAGATATACACGGGGAAACTCGGCTTTTCTATGTACGATATACCCCTTCATAATTTTTTACCAAATATTAAGGTTCCCGTATAAGATAGATAATAAAAGATAAAACAGGTATATACTACTGCCTATATATACTATTACTTGTCTTGTAAGCTAAGTATAATGTTAGAGGCTTCATAGGCTCTATCAGGTGTCTGTAGTGCCCAATTACTCACAGTACCTTCTGACGCACCCTTTAGCATCTCTTCAGAAGCCTTTTTATACTCACCTGCTTTTAGAAAATCCAATGTTTTCTTAAAACCACTTACACCTTTTTCACCCATTTGATATACCATTTCTGTTAAAATACCAAAAGCTTCAGGTTTTACGGCAACACCATCAAGTAATCTTAAAGCACCATCTTGAGCTTTCTTAAAATCTTGTTGAAAAAATGTTTCTATTTCTTCTTCACTATACATATCTTTAACTTTACCAGTAATAACATGACCATAACCAACTGTATAAAAGTCTTCTTTTACTGTTTTATTCATGTTACCTTTGTATTCTAATTGATAAGGTCTATATTCCTTACCTTCATGCTTTTTAATACGATTAGCAGTAACTTCTAATGTCTTTTCATCCATATTATATAAATCTGTCCTCTTCTGGTTCTTTACCAATGGCTGTCTCCATAAATCGTTCAAGCTCTTGGTCAAGTAAATCTTCTTTGTGTTGGTTGTACGATAAGACTTGGTCTCTGTCCATACGCTGAACCCAATAATTAGCAGCAATAGCAAGCGCATCAATTTGGTCATCATGTCTTAGAGCTCCTTTGTCTCTAGTAATCCTAGTCATCTGTCTAAACAACTGATGGTCAGGCTCTAGTTTAAAGTCTTCTTTAATAATTAAATCATCAATAACTAACCTATGACTATTCATAATAGGTTCTAAAGTATCAATAATACGTTTTTCTTTCTGTATATTATGTCTTACTTCCTCTATTTCACATGGGTGTATTCTAGCCATAACAGGTTTTAATAACTGTGTAGCCATACCATCACCAAAGTTACTCTCAATAACTACATAGTTTACATCTTGTTGTTTAGCAATCTGTGACAATCTAGCCATAGTATCTTCACTATAACCACCATCTAAAGAACCTATGGCAGTCAAATAAAGCACTCCATGAAGCATTTTAAGCACCGCATACGCTGTTTTGTCTTCCCCACGACCAGAAGGGTCAATTGACATAACAGACCCCTCAAAAGGCGTAAACTCAGGACTGGTATGCATAGGTGCCACGTAGTAATCACCTTTTAAACCTACATTTGGTATCTCAGGGTCAATAGCTTTCATCTGTTCTGGAGATGATGCCCATTGTAATTTAGCCGGAGCTTCTGTCCATTTAGAACAACCTGATAATACAATTAAATCGTTTAGTTTTAAAGGGTATCTATTAGCGTCAGACATTGTTGTGTCTAACATAAATTGTAAATTAAACCCTGAACGTCCATATGAAGACATACGTTCTAATAAGTCTACTTCATCAAATCTTTTAGGGTCTGTAGGCTTACCTTCATTATCTGTTACATCTGCAATCATTGGCGCTATCTTATGTCCATAACCTGTTAATTGTTCTTTAGTAGGGTATAAAGCTGTCCATATTTTAGTTTTAAAACCACGTTCTTCTAAGTCATTGTATAATGACATTTCTGTTTGTGGTGTACCTAGAAATATAATACGTCCTACTTCAGGTTTGATAATTGCATCAAATTCTTTTACTGTCTCACCTAGCCTGTCTCTCATTAACTGTGTCTGAGAGTTATTAGCACTCTCTACGTCATCAGCAATAATTAAGTCTGCACGTGAACCTGTTAATTGTCCTGTAATACCCATAGATTTAACTGAGGGTGCATGAGATGCTAACGCAGGTGCCACATCAAAGCTAACCTTAGAGTGTCTTTGATTGTCTCTAGGCTGTAAATGCTGTAATATAGGCATTTCACCTATTAATCTTTGTGTAAATGTACTGAAATCATCAGCCCTGCTTTTAGATGCAGATACTACAAGTATATTACGTTGTGGATTAAGTAATAATTGGTGACATACAAATGCTGACGTAATCCATGATTTACCTACACCTCTAAATGCTTCTATTACAAGTCTTTTTTCTTTAGACTGTAGATAGTCAGCTATATCATATTGTATTGGTGTTGGTTCTGGAAGATTTAAATGCTTCCAACAAAGATATAAAAAGTTTTTAAAATTTTTAAGTTTACTATTCATCTGTATCAAAAGGTACTTCGTCTAGTATGTTATCAGGCTTCTTTTGTAAACTATCTGTACTATAAGTCTTACAAACCTCAAGACATACTTTCATTTCTGAAGCAGTCAACTCTTGTCCTGACTTTAATTTTGAATATGCGTGTTTAACCAGTAATTCAGGTAACTCTTTAATAATGTTATCTAAATTATTGTGGTCTTCCTTGTCTGTTGTACTTTTTGAAGGTACTTCTTTTATTTGGTCGTTTGACATGTATTCCTTTTCTCTTCTTAGGTTTTTCTCTTACTTCAAATTCTTTAAATTTTTTAGCCATAATTATCTATCTCTAATACTATCTATAAAATTATAGATTCTACCTATTTGTTTATCAACATTCATTATCTCTTCTGATAACATACCAATATGAATTTGTAATTCAACAATAGTAATCAATACATAAGTGGATAACCCTAAAAGAATAGTGCCAAGTAAAGCAATCAGAGCTGTATTATGTTGTCGTTTCATAAATTATTTTTTAACTAATGAACCACCAAAGTATAATCCAATAATAGCTGATACTAAGTTAGTATCTAATGGTGTAATAACCAAACTATTAGAAGATAGTGTTACCCATTTCATTATTTCTTTTTCAGGTATAAAGAAAAAAGCAGGTTTAAATTCTAAATAACCTACAATTACACTTACATCTGGTTGAAATATTGGCATTAATTTAGGTAATAATACTATCGCAAAGACAGCAGTTAATGCTATAATTCTTCTTGTCCATTGGAAACCTTTGTTGTCATATTCTCTTGCTTCCTTAAAACCTTTTTGTTGAACTTCAGCTCTTTGTATAAGCATCTTTTGTTCT